>Ga0114999_10002736_pt1 | contig 22777 bp, 22 predicted proteins | sample ArcticOcean_MG_C_3_FD_89820 | JGI IMG/M metagenome (GOLD analysis project Ga0114999, IMG submission 89820) | Marine microbial communities from western Arctic Ocean - ArcticOcean_MG_CB8_126 | ecosystem: Environmental > Aquatic > Marine > Oceanic | place: Arctic Ocean: Canada Basin | collected...
GACCACTACACCGTACGGATCGTGGGAATCACCCATCACCGCCGAGATCGTGTCGGCCGCCGGGGTCCGACTAGGTTCGGTCTCGGTGGATGGCGACGATGTGTACTGGCTTGAGGGTCGTCCCCTTGAGGGCGGGCGCAGTGTGCTGGTGGTGCGTCTCGGAAACGGGACGATTGCGGACGTGACGCCTGAAGGGTTCAACATTCGCACCACGGTTCACGAATACGGCGGCGGTGCCTACGTGGTGCACGAAGACGTCGTTTACTTCTCTAACTTCTCGGATCAGCGCCTGTATCGGCAGATCGCTGGCGGTTCGCCTGAGCCAGTGACGCCTGAAACTGACTCAAGGGTCCGCTTTGCCGACGGACGAGTAACTACAGACGGCGCAGCGATGTACTGCGTTCGGGAGAGTCATCCAGATAGCGACGGCGAGGCGGTCAACGAGATCGTGCGGCTGCTGCTGGACGGGACTGCCGAGCAGTTGGTTATCGCATCCGGGCGCGATTTTTATGCAGCGCCACGCTTTAACCGAGATGAAAGCCGTATCTCCTGGCTAGCCTGGGATCACCCAAATATGCCGTGGGACACGTCTTATCTGGAGGTAGCTGACCTGGACAAGGCCGGTAACTCTTCAAACACACCAATTGCGGCAGGAACCGACGGTGTTTCGATCTACCAGCCGGAGTGGGGACCCGACGGGCGGCTCTACTTCGTGTCAGACGAGTCAGGGTGGTGGAATCTAAATGTTCTTGGCGAAGACGGAAACGCCATTCCTCTTGCGCCGATGGAGGCCGAGTTCGGGCACCCGATGTGGGCGCTGGGCGCGGCCACATACGGATTTCTGCCGGACGGTCGACTGTTGGCGACCTGGAGCAAGGACGCCATCGCCGGGATGGGCGTTGTTGAGCCGGACGGCGGGGGGCTCACGCCGATCGACATCCCGTTCACATCGCTCGGCGCTTCCTACGGCAACGTCGCAATTCTTGATGGGCCCAGTGGGCCTAAAGTTGTGGGACTAGGGTCTTCTTCCAGTGCGGGTTCGGCGGTCGTCACGATCAGCGTTCCGGGCGGAGAGGCCGAGGTCGTGAAACGTGGAGGTACGGTCTCGATCGATCCCACGTATCTGTCCGATGCACAACCAATCTCGTTCCCGGTCATTGGAGGCCAGATCTCTCACGCGATCTGGTATCCGCCCAAAAACGCCGATTTCAAAGGTCCATCCGGCGAGAAACCGCCGGTTGTGGTGATGAGTCACGGCGGACCAACTTCGCAGACCGATGGGTCGCTGAGCATGGGCATCCAGTTCTGGACGAGCCGGGGCATCGGCGTGGTCGATGTGAACTACCGGGGCAGTTCCGGCTACGGGCGCGCTTATCGCGACGCCCTGCAGGGGACGTGGGGCGTGTTCGATGCCGAGGACTGCATCGCTGCCGCTCGTTATCTGGCGGATCGTGGGCTGGTCGACCCGAAACGCATGACGATTCGCGGCGGTAGCGCCGGTGGCTACACGACGCTGGTCGCGCTGGCGTTCCACGACGATTTCGCAGCCGGGGCCAGCTACTACGGCGTTGCCGATTTATCGGCGCTTGCCGAGGAAACGCACAAGTTCGAGTCCCGCTATCTGGACGGCTTGATCGCCCCCTATCCAGAGGGCAAGGCCCTCTACGATGAACGCTCGGCTATCGAGCATGTGGATGGCCTGTCAGCCCCGTTAATCATGTTCCAGGGCCTTGAGGACAAGGTCGTTCCGCCGGAACAGGCGCGCATGATGGCTTCCGCGCTGCGTACGAAGGGCGTGCCGTTCGCGCTACTGGAGTTCGAGGGGGAGCAGCACGGTTTCAGAATGGCCGAGAACGCTATCCGTAGTCTGGAAGCGGAGATCTACTTCTACGGTCGGATTCTTGGGTTCGAGCCTGCGGATGAGATCGAGCCGGTGGTGATCGAGGGTTCGGTTTAGGGTGTGCGTCACTCATCGTCCGCCGCGTCACTCCATCTGGAGTGACGCACACCCTGGAGACAGAAACGACGGAGTTGCTGTCATCCTGAACTCGATTCAGGATCGGCCCATCGTGAGGCATAGGTGATCGTGGTTCTCAACGAGCCTGAGCGAAAACAATCGGATCCTGAGTCGAGTTCAGGATGACAGGTTGTGAGTTCAGGTTGACGAGGAATGCGTTCAGTCAGCCAGGTCTGATCCGTCTTTTAATCGGCCCAGACTCAAGAATTACACGCTATTAAGTTGCGCGCCCATGTCAGGTTCTTGAAGCACCGTTAAGGAAGGAGCGGGGCCGCGCTTCACCCGGTCATCCCTTCATCCGTCCAACGCTCAGCCACGTCTATGCAGCGCATGAACTCGACTCCCGGATAGGTTCGGATGTACTTGATGAGTTTCTCCAGCCCGATCAATCGTGCCGATCGACCCGAGGTGTGGGGGTGCATCGTGAGCATGAATGAGCGGTTGAGGCGGTGTGCACCATCGAACTCCCACTTCCAAGCCTCAAGAACGTCCTGTGGCGTCGACATCGGGGCGGTGCGTCCTGCAACGGGCGAGTAGGTGTAGTACGGGGCGTCGTCCAGCGACCAGTGGACCGGCAGCTCAACCATTCGGCCGCCTTTGGAGTCGACGAAATACGGGATGTCGTTTCCCATGAGACTTGAGTCGTAAACAAAATCGCGCTCTTTGAGCAGGTCCAGCGAGTTTGCGCTCAATTCCCAGGACGGAGATCGATAACCAAGGACACGTTGGCCGGTAATTCGCTCCAGGATTTCCGAGCCATGATCCAGGACTTCTCCCTCTTCGCCATCGCCTGAGAGTGTGGCCGGGGGTTCATGTAGGTACCCGTGATGAGCGATCTCGTGGCCTCTATTCGCCACGTCACGCACCGTATCTTCATGTCGCTCGGCGACCCAGCCGGGTACAAAGAACGTCGACTTGATGTCGAGATCGTCGAGCAGGTCCAGGATTCGGGGTACGGCCACGTTTGGGCCGAACTCGCCCATCGACATGACGCTGGGTTGGTCTTCCAGCTCCGGATTGCGATTCAGCGTTGCCGACGGGCCGTCCATGTCGAATGTGATCATCACAACGCATCGTGTCTCGCCCGGCCAGATTCCGCTCATGCCCTGCTCCTGTTCTTCTTGCCCGTCTCTAAACCCATCTGGCTGCGGCCATCGCAGCCACAGCTACGAGTGCGGCCGAAGCGTGCAACTTCTCAAAAATACTGGACTGCATATCCAACGACTTCAACGAGACCGAACCCGGCGATTCCTCGTTAAGTCGTCGCCCCTTGGACTGGCTGAACCCTGCGAGGCCGCCGAAGATCAGCGCCACAAACGCAGTCACGATGCCGATGCCGATGGCCCAGCCCCAGTCGGTGGTAAACAAATCGCCAAACTCGCGGCCAGGCGTCGACGAGATAAGCATGAATCCGACGATGATCGTTATCGCAGCGGATCCGTGAACGACCGGGCCCCAGACCTTGTTGATCGAGGCCGTGACCTGCTTTTCCATCTCGGGGCCAAGCGCACGAAGGCGTGGATTGAGTATGAATGCGGCGAAGAACGCGCTGCCGACCCACACGACCCCAGGCCCGATGTGGAGGATGCGCATCATTATGAGTTCGGTATCCATATCTTCTTTCTGAACGGATTGGGATCTGATTGGCAGGATGCATGCCAGGCAAAGGGCATTCTATCTGGCGGGTTACGTAACGCAGCCCCCGACATCTAGGAATCTGGGGTTAAAGTAGCGCCGAACAACCATACGACGTGTTTCAGCGCAGGGATTCCAGATGCACGAGCTTTTGAGCAGGTCAGCGACCGAGATCGCAAAGGCGATCAGGGACCGAGAGGTTTCATCCGAAGAGATCGCCCGCGCCGCGCTTGAGCGGATCGACGAGGTCAATCCAAAGCTGAACGCGGTGGTCACACTGGCGGCCGACCGGGCGATGGATGAGGCGCGGCAACGGGACGCAGAAACGTCTCGTGGCGAGTCTGTCGGCCCACTGCACGGCGTTCCGATCACGCTGAAGGACTCACACGACACCGAAGGCATCGTCACAACCGGCGGAACAACCGGCAAGGCCGGGAAGATTCCGACAGCCGACTCTCCGCCCGTAGCAAGGCTTCGGGCGGCGGGCGCTGTGGTGCTCGGCAAGACCAATACGCCCGAGTTCACGATGTCTTTCATCACCGAGAACCTGGTCTATGGCAAGACGAACAACCCGTACGACGTGACTCGCACCCCCGGCGGAAGCAGCGGCGGCGCGGCGGCCATCGTTGCCGCGTGCGGGGCTTTTCTTGAGCTTGGATCGGACCTTGGCGGCAGCGTTCGGGTGCCCTCCAGCTACTGTGGAATCGCCGGGCTGAAGACGTCAGCGGGGCGGGTGCCTCGTACCGGCCACGCCTTCCCATGGGGAGGCCCGATGGATCGATTCGGGACGGTCGGACCGATGGCACGTCGTGTTGAAGACCTCAAGCTGGCTTTGCCGATCATCTCCGGCCCTGACTGGATAGATCCGTTCGTAGAGCCGGTTCCTATTCGAAATCCTGACGAGGTGAATGTCTCCGGGTTGCGGGTGGCCTTCTTCACGGACAACGGACTGCAAACGCCGACTTCGGAGGTCCAAGAAGTCGTCAAGGCAACTGCCAGCTTGATCTCGGGAACCGGCGCCGCGGTGGAGGAAAACCGTCCGTCGACCGTGGCACGCGCCTCGGAACTTGCCGGGAGGTCGTTCGGCGCTGATGGCGGCTACTTTTCGCGCAAGCTGTTGGCTAACGCCGGGACCTCCGAGCCTTCACGCTTTTTGTCCGAGCGCGCTTCCGGCCCGCCGAAAGATGGTCTATCGGTCGAGGAGTACGCAGCTTTGATGCATGATGTGGACGCCGTACGCAGCGAGATGCTCGGATTCATGAAGAACTTCGATGTCATCATCTGCCCGGTAGTAGCTCAACCCGCGCCGACTCACGAGGACGCCGAGGGCCTGAGCTACACCTACACACAGGCCCACAATCTGAGCGGACTGCCCGGAGCCGTAGTCCGCGGCGGCACCTCGCCAGAAGGCATGCCGATCGGCGTCCAGATCGTGGCGCAACCCTGGCGGGAGGACGTCGCACTGGCCGTGGCGGCTGTGATCGAAGAAGCTACCGGCGGCTGGAGGCCACCGCCCCTTTAATTTGGATCAAGCGACTCTAGTGATAACTGCTCATGTCAGAAAACATCTGTCTCGGGCCTTTGAAGTAATCCAAAAAGGATCAGCACATGGACAACCTGCTCAGCGCATCCTTGACCGAACTCGTAGAGTTGATCCGTTCGAGGCGGCTTTCGTCGGTCGAGCTCGTGACCGCGAATATTGAGCGCATCAAAGAGGTAAATACCACGCTGAACGCCGTGGTGCAACTTTGCGAAGAGCGTGCCCTGGCGGAAGCAGCGGCGTGTGACGCCGAGCTTGCAGGCGGCCAGCATAGAGGAGCGCTGCATGGCATTCCGTTCACGCTGAAGGACTCGCACGACACCGAGGGCATCATCACGACGGGCGGCACGACCGGGCGAACGGAGTACATCCCGGATACCGACTCGCCGCCAACGAAGCGGCTTCGGGACGAGGGCGGCATCCTGATCGGCAAGACCAATACGCCTGAGCTGACCTTCGCCGGGATCACCGACAACCTGATCTACGGCCGAACGAACAATCCGTACGACGTGTCACGCACCCCCGGCGGCAGCAGCGGCGGGGCCGCGGCTATCGTCGCCGCCGGCGGATCGCCATTGGATCTTGGGAGCGACACGGGCGGCAGCATCCGAGGCCCAGCAAACTACTGCGGAATCGCAGGTCTAAAGCCGACTTCTGGCCGAGTTCCGCGTACCGGACACATCGTCCCTCCCGGCGGCTACCGCGACGCTTTCACGACTATCGGGCCGCTGGGTCGCTGGGTCGACGACCTGATTCTGACCTTCCCGATAATTGCCGGACCCGATTGGCGAGACCCCTACATCGTCGATATGCCGGTGAGGGACCCTGATCTTCTCGATTTCTCGGAGCTACGGATAGCGACTTACGACGACAACGGCGTTCTGACCCCGACGCCTGAAGTCAGGGCCGCAGTAAAGACCGCGGGCGAGGCGATCGCACAAACAGGCGCAAGTGTTACCGAGAACCGGCCTTCAGCCGTGCCCCGAGCGTCCGAGTTGCTGGATCGAACTCGCACGGCGGACGGCGGCGCTTACGCACGGGTGTTGCTGGAGCGTTACGGCACGACGCGGATCAGTCCAACCCTGCAATCTAGGATCGACGGAAGTGGCGGCGCACTGGACGCGAACGGACTGGCAGGTGTGCAAGACGAGATCGACCTGCTGCGTTCCGAGATGCTGGCCTTCATGGACGACTACGACGCAATCATCTGCCCGGTCTCGGGATTTCCGGCTCCACCGCACGACGACGCCCAGTCGACAACCGTCGGCGGTTACACCCACGTCTACAACATGACCGGGTGGCCCGCCGTTGTGGTGCGCGTAGGTACTTCGCCGGAAGGACTGCCAATCGGCGTGCAGGTCGTCGCACGGCCCTGGCGTGAAGACGTGGCGCTTGGAATTGCGGGAGCTATTGAAGTGGCAACGGGCGGCTGGCAGGCGCCGGCCCTTTAGGTCTTCGAGAAAGTCGAAGTTTGGGCGAGAGGAGTCGGTCTCATTATGAGACTTCTCCTTCATCCTGGCCCTCTCCCATTGGGAGAGGGGATTTACGAACAATCATGAAGTGCCGCTAGAAGGAACATATATGCCCGGTGCAGTAGCTGATCTTGTATTTACCGGCGGCACGGTTCACACCGTAGACGCGGATAACACCATTGCCGAGGCGGTCGCCGTTTCTGATGGACGCATCCTGGCCGTTGGGTCGGACGCGGATGTCCTTGCAACCTCGGGTCCGGGCACGGAGCCCGTGGAGCTTGGCGGTCGCTCGTTGCTGCCGGGGATGATCGAAGGCCACGGCCATTTCGCCGGGCTGGGTGCGGTTCAGCGTCAGATCGATTGCAAAGCGCCGGGCATGGGTTCGATAGCAGCGATCGTAGAAGCGGTCCGGGAGCGTGCAGAGATGCAGGCACCGGGAACCTGGATCTACGGGCGTGGGTACGACCAGTCGCGGCTCGCCGAAAAGCGACACCCCGGTCGAGCAGATTTCGACGCGGTCGCCCCGGACAACCCGGTCCTGTTCACACGAACCTGCGGCCACATCGTCGCCTTCAACTCGAAAGCGATGGAAACGATCGGGCTCACCGACGATGTAACCGATCCTGAAGGCGGCCGATACGACCGTGACGAAGCGGGCAAGCTGAGCGGGGTCGCGTACGAGCGCGCCAACATCCCGTTCCGCGCCGTTCCACCGCCACCTGCTGACGATCTCCGGCAGCACCTGCTCGAAGCGAATCGCCTCTACCTGAGCGCCGGATGCACCAGCGTGCAGGACGCAGGCGGGCTGTTTGGCTCATACATGGAGGAGGCGCAGGAGATGGTGATTTCCGGCGAGTTAAAAGTGCGCCTGTATGCATTCGTGACGGTGAACGCGCTGGATCACCCGCACGTCCCGATCCTAGATTCCGGGTTACACACAGGTTTCGGCGACGAGCGACTACGTATAGGGGCGTTCAAGATCATGACCGACGGGTCGTCATCCGGCCCCAGTTCATCGACGCGAGAACCGTACACGTCGGACCCCTCCAGCCACGGCATCGCCTACTGGGAGCAGGAAGACCTAGACAACCTCCTCGGGAGGGCGCATCGAGCGGGCTGGCAGTGCACGGTTCACGCGGTCGGCGACGGAGCCATCGAGCAGACGCTGGACGCGATGAAGCGTGCGCAGGCCGAGTTCCCGCGCAAGGGGCTGAGGCACCGGATCGACCATTGCGGAATCCTGCCGCCCGATCTACAGGAACGTGTGATCGAGCAGGGCATAGTTCCGTCCATGCAACCTGCCTTCTTCTGGGAGTTCGGCGACGGCTACATCGCCAACTACGGTCGACATCGGGCCGACGTGATGTTCCCCGCGGGTACGCTCATCAAGCGTGGCGTGGTCGTAGCCGGCGGCTCCGATGCGCCCGTGACGGACCATCGACCCCTGCTTGGCATTTCGCAGGCGATGACGCGAACCACGCAGGACGGCGACGTTTGTGGCACGGACCACGCGGTCGATCTGGACACGGCGATACGAATGCACACGATCAACGGCGCATACGCCAGCTTTGAGGAGCACCTGAAGGGTTCCCTGGAGCCGGGCAAGCTGGCAGATATAGCCCTGCTTGGCGAGGACCTACGGGACCTCGATCCGCAGGCGGTGCGTGACGTACGCGTGGAGCGGACTTACGTCGGCGGTGAACTGGTGTACCGGGCACATTGATAACTGCCAGGCCCGGATGTTGCCCTCAAGTACCAGAATCGCTGCTCAGGTTCGTGACAGTCGATGTGAGTGGCGCAGACGTCAAGTTCGCTGGTCCGCCCGCCGCAGAAGGCGAAACGCAGGAAATCCAAGTCTGAGATCGGGTTGGGCTTCTGTTGGGCCAGTCTCCAGTCGACCCGGAATCGATAGAACTAGCGTCCGGAGACGATGACGGCACTACTACCGACGAGTCGACCGCCGTTCACCCACCTATAGAAGTCTCGTTCCGATCGGTCAGCGCCATCAACGTGACCGTGATTCCCAGCAAAGCCACCCGTAAGCACCTTCGCGGTGTAGTCAAAGAAAATGGCAATAGGCAAAACCAAGATCCTCAAGGGAGACGGCACGGAAGGGGAACTCGACGGCAAAGGTGGTGAGTTCGGAGACGATTTCGTTTTGATCGTTAAGTCGGAACATGGCGGCGGAAACAGCTCCGTCACAAACACGGTCTCGGAAGACGAGATCATCGATCGAATCGATGCGCTGACACTGCGGCTGAAGACAACCCTGAACTGGCAGAAGGCCTCGACAAGTTCCGTGGCAAGGTGAACGAAAAGCGACTGGAGCGCCTGGAAGCCCTCATAGAGAACAGCGATCCTGAGGACCAGGACTTGATCGATAGTGCGGTTACCAAGGCTCGTGGCAAGTCCGAAAGTTCAGGCAATTCCGGAAGCTCAGGCGGGAGTAGTAGCTCCGACAGCGGAGGCGACAACTCTGGGGGAGGTAACTCCGGAAATCAGGGTGGCGGTAAAAATAAGTAGCCAGTCCTAGGACGTAATTGCTCCCGACCAGAAAACGGTAGAATCGCTCGCCATCGGCTCCAGTTCCGCCTTTATATCCCTCGATACTCAGGGACACTCAGGCCGTGCGGATCGGTATCGGGAGGCAACGTCGTTGGGTAATACGGAAATCGAGAGACCTGTTGAAGAACCTCGGCCCAGGAAAATTGGGCTGATCACTCTCTCTGTGCCACCGGCTATGCGGTACCGCGAGTATCGCAACTACTGGTTCGGCATGCTCTCGGCCGTTGGCGGCTTCCAGATCGCCATGTTCGGCCAGTTCTGGCTGATACACGAATTGACCGATTCCACGGTCTACATTGGCTATGTCGGACTCGCCAATGCGGTCCCGGCGATCATCCTCAACCTTGCCGGTGGAGTGGTCGCAGACCGGTTCGACAAGCAACGGCTCATCATCGTGACGCAGACGATCTCGGCTGCCCTTGTAGGCCTGCTGGCGGTGATCACACTTGCCGATCTCGTGATGCCGTGGCACGTCCTGAACATCGCCGTGTTCGCCGGGGCGATCAACGCGTTCAACCAGCCTGCAAGACAGTCGATCTACCCGTATTTGATCGAGTGCAAGGTGATGATGAGCGCTGTCGCACTCAACTCATCTATCTGGCAGGGCACGCGGATCATTGCACCGGCAGTCGGCGGAGTGCTGATCGCGATCATCGACACCGGTGCAGCGTTTGTGCTGGCGGCCATGTTGATGTTTATCTTCACGATCGTCGTTGCCTTCCTGCGAGTTCCGGACGAGGCATGGGTCGGAGCATCTGCACGAAAGACCAGCGCTTTTGGCGACATCGCTGAGGGCCTCAAGTTCATCAAGGCAAACTCGATCTTCTCGTTCCTGATCGGCATGACCTTTTTCAACAGCTTCTTCGGGCTGTCCTACATCATCCTGATGCCGGTGTTCGCCGACGACATATTGAAGGTCGGTGCGGACGGACAGGGCGTCTTGATGAGCGTGAGCGGGGTGGGTGCTTTGATAGTCACCCTGTGGCTGGGGACACGGGTCTCATCCGGTAACACGGGCTTCATCCTGATCGGCGGCGCAGTGTTGACCGGCATCACGGTGGTGGCGTGGGCTTTGACGGCCGAGTATGTTGGGTCGTACGCACTGGCACTGGTGCTGATCTTCTTCCTGGGGTTGTTCTCGTCCGTTTACATGATCTCGATCATGAGCACGCTCCAGATGCTGGTGCCCAACGAGATGCGGGGACGCGTGATGGGCTTCTACGGGATGTTCGCCGGTGCTCTTGCGGCGTCCATAGGAGCACCGTGGGCTGTGGCGATTAGCGGGATCGCTGTATCAGCGTTCGCCATCGGTCCGGCGTTGCTGAACGGTCACGTTCGCAACCTGAGTGCACTGCTGGCATCGTCAGAAGCTGCGCCGAGTGGCGCAACATATGGGAGTACTGCCGGGGGTTCCGGAGACTAGGACGCGCCTACTCCAACTGCACCCAGCCGTCATCCAGTCGGTCGAACCGGCTCTCTAGCTCTGAAACCGCATCCGTGCCCAGCGATATCCCGCGCTCGAACAACTTCAGGTTTGAGGCCATGTGGCGCGGGTTCTTTGTACCGGTTAGCGCTACGTCCACGGAGTCGTATGAGAGCGTGAACCCGAACGCCAGCTCTATTCGATCGTGAGGCGCGCCCGGAACCTGGCCTATCGCCTCCATAGCCTGTGCACGCGGGAGCATCCTTGCCCACTGTCCCGTGGCATTAGGGTAAGCCGGATCTGCGCCCCATGTTCCGTTGCCCATCGGTCGCTTGATCATGATGCCCATACCCTGCTCCACCGCGGCAGGTAACAGCTCACGTCTGGCACGCTGATCGACAAGATTAAAGCTGGTCTGGAGTGTGTCGAAGGCACCGCTGTGCACCGCCCACAGGGCCTCCTCGTTGTCACCGCTGTAGCCGATGAAACGCGTTTTGCCCGCGTCCCGTGCATCCTGCAGAGCGCGAATAACATCGCCGCGTTCAAGCACTTCCTGAGTACATGAGTGGAGCTGCACGATATCGATGTGGTCGGTCTTCATCCGTTCAAGAGAGCGATCGATGCTCATTGCAACCGTGTCGTAGGTCCAGTCGATATCTGGATTTCGCCCTTCCCTGGCGGACGTGGCGTGCCCAGCTTTCGTCGCAAGGACATATTCGTCGCGTCGGTGGGCCACGGTAGCCCCCACAAACTCCTCGCTATTGACGTAGCAGGAAGCCGTATCCAGCAGGTTGATTCCGTTGTCCAGCGCGGTGTTGAGTACGCGCGCTGCCAAGTCGGTCTCGTCCAGCGATAGCTCTTGGCCGATCTCGGACAGCCCGGCACCGAGTCTGCTCACTTTGAGTCCGGTATTGCCGAGGGTGCGGTATTCCATCTGCGATCTCCATTGTCCCGAAGTTGTTATGGACCTGTTAGGTGTGTGCCGCAATCTTGCCCGCGGCGTGACTCGATTGCCAGCGCGCCGGGACACATGCACATCGAGATGGACAGTGCCAGGAACTCGACCTCGATAGCCCTGGATTCGGATGACAACGCACACGCTGCCTTCGCGGAGACGGTCATACAGCCGACGCTTGAATGAGTCGTTAAATACGCCTTTGGAACCCGAAACTAGATAACGTGCACCAAAGCTAATATCGGCGGGTCCACCGCAACACCCCCCGGAGCATCTGCTCCCGGTGAGCCCGCCGCCCTTTGACAACCCACTCCTCGCATGTGAAATCGGCCTCATCATCAGGAGGCCGATTTCGCGCCAGGTACTCAATCAGTCCAGACGGATCTGGTAGATCGCCATCGTCCCGTTTTCGTGCGACTCAGCCATCCGAGCGACCTCCAACCACCTACGTCGTAGAAACGTCTGGATCGTTCGTTCGTCTCATAGGTATCAAGAACAACGGTCTTAATCCCCACCTGTCTCAAGTGATCGAGCGCAGTCCGCATGAGAATGGTGCCAGTGCCTCCACCGAGGTGATCCGGATCGACGTGAATCGAGTAGATGACTCCAATCGCGCCATCCTCACCCAGTGTCTTCGGCTGTTCAAAGAACTCATACCTGTCGATAAGCGGGCCGATCGTCGTGAACCCGATCAGTTCGTGATCCCTTTCCACAACGAACAATCGAGGGTGACAAACGGGCCATAAATCCGGACGAACATTTCATCATCATTCCGGACATGTTCGGGAACGGCCTGTCATCTTCGCCGTCCAATACGCCGTCACCGTTCAGCGGGCCTGACTTTCCTGCGGTCACCATCTACGACAACGTACGTGCGCAACACGCGCTGGTGACTGAAGAGCTGGGTATTTCGAATCTGAAACTCGTAACCGGCTTCTCGATGGGCGGGTTGCAGACGTACCACTGGGCGGCCGTGTACCCGGACATGGTGGATAACCTGGTCCCTATCTGTAGCGCCGCCAAATGCTCGGGCTACAACTGGCTGTTCCTCGATAGCCTGGCCGCAGGACTGGAGGCTGATGCCGTATTCGATCACGGCCGATTCACGGAATATCCAGAGAGGCCGGGATGAGGGCGTTCTGCGCTATCTATACCGCGTGGGCGTATTCACAGGGGTTCTTCAGGCAGGACGGACATAAACTTCTCGGGATGTCACCACACAAGGAAATGGCCAACGCACTGGCTCAACGTTTTGTGCCGCAGGATCCCAATGACCTGCTCATCAGAACTCGGGCATGGCAGAACGCGAATATCAGTGATCATCCGCTATATAACGGCGATCTGAAAGCGGCTATCAAAGGCATAACTGCTAAGGCTGTCGTTATGCCCTCATCGACAGACCAGCATTTCTGGTCAGACGACAACAGAGACGAGGTCGAAGTGATGACCAACGCCGAGTTCAAGGAGATCCCCAGCATCTGGGGTCACGTTGCTCCGTCAGGTAGCGATGCCGAAGCCAGAATATTCATGGATGATGCTATTAGTGAATTAATCCGGTGAGTTGGTGCCCTTGCCATTGTGTCTGGCGGCAGGCCGCGGTCTGACGCCATGCGAGATATTGCGGGCCTGAGTGCCCTTGTCCTGTCATCCTGAACTTGATTCAGGATCGGGCGCTTTGGCGATGGCCTAATCTTCTCGGTAGGACGATTCGTAACTGTCATCCTCTGGGACTGGCGGGATGGGCACAGAAGCGGATCCTGAATCGAGTTCAGGATGACAGTGGGTGAGCTCACGATGACAATAATTACGTCCGACCGCGCAGATGTTTCGGTACAGATCGATCCACCTCTATCGGCATGACAAAACACAGAAAGCAGGCACATGACGCAGGTACTGATCACCGTTGGATCATTTGTGTTCGTGGCGAACGCTGAAGAGGATGCCGCACCACAGACATGGTCGGAGTTCCGGAAGCTACTGCCCTATAAGAACAAATTGATACAGGCTCGTTGGAGTGGCGAGGCGGCTTGGGCCCCCATGGGTGAGTTCAAGCTGGATGTCGGGTTTCAGAACCACACCAGTTACCCGGCTCCGGGCCACATCATTTTCTATCCGGGCGGCTTCAGTGAAACGGAAATTCTGTTTCCGTACGGTGGTGTGTCCTTCGCCAGCCGTATGGGCCAGCTTGCCGGCAATCACTTCATGACCGTCACCGAAGGGCTTAATCAGCTTCATGCACTCGGCGAGAAAGCTCTGTGGGAAGGCGCACAGGACATCCTTTTCGAGAAGATTTATAGGTCTCAGCGTTACAACGGCGCTCCGTGGCATACAATCCGCCCGCCCAGTTAGGGCGAAACAGGCCGCCCGACACGGGCGATTTTGAAGGATTGGTCCGATGCCCGAGATGCGCAAGAACCCGGCGAAAGCAATACTGGCGGCTGGTGGTGTCGTCACCGCTGTAGGTGGCGTGTATACGCCCCAGATGGCGGACTTCGTCGGCACGCTGGGCGTCGAAGGCGTCTGGCTTGAGGCCGAGCACGGCCCACTGGATTTCGCCGATATCGAGGACATCACACGAGCCTGCGACCTATGGGGCATGGCGTCCATCGTGCGAGTCGGGCGTGCCGAGGCCAACACGATCTACCGGACGCTGGACTGCGGGGCGCAAGGCATAGTCGTGCCGCACATCAACACGCGTGAAGAGGCCGAACTGGTCATAGATTCCGCCAAGTACGCGCCGATCGGCAGTCGCGGCATGTTCAGTACGCGACAGGGCTACGGCATTGGTGACTACCTTAAGCACGCCAACAACGAGACCTTTGTTTGTGTCCTGATCGAGGACATAGTTGCAGTGGAGAACTTGGACGACATCGTCAGTGTTGACAACATCGACGTGTTCCTCGTTGCGCCTAGCGACCTCGCGCAGTCGATGGGCCACCTGGGCGACGTGGAGCATCCAGAGGTTCAGGCGGTGATCGACCGTTCAATTCAGCGAATCGTGGACGCGGGTCGAATCCCGGGTCACGTCGGGCGGACCGCCAGCATTGCGAGTTACATCCAGAAGGGTGTCCGCTTCTTCAACGCCAATCTGAACGAGTGGGTAACGAACGGTGCAGCGATGTACACGGATGAAGTTAAGAAGGGTGTTAGTGGGACGTAGGCCTCTCCAATGGTAGGTCGGAGGGAGCAATCCGACCGTCATCGACCGAACCCAAAATATTCGGAGTTAAAACAAATGGCTGAACTGCGACCAAACCGTGCAAAGGAAAAACTGGCAAAGGGCGAGATCGTTACGTGCCTGGCCGGTGTAGATACGCCTCATCTGGTAGATTTCGTCGGCCAGATCGGGGTCGACTCTGTATGGCTTGAGGCCGAACACGGGCCGGTCGACTTCGAAGCTATTGGTGATCTGTCGCGGGCGGCCGACCTGTGGGGCATGACGCCGCTAGTTCGTGTTGGCAGCATCGACTACAACACCATCTACCGGACGCTTGATATGGGTGCGATGGGCATCACTGTGCCGCACGTGGACACAGCGCAGGACGCCCGGGACATCGTGAACGCCGCCAAATACGCGCCGATAGGCACCCGCGGCATGTACGGACCGCGCCAGTCGTTTGGCGTGACCGACTACGTGAAAAAGGCAAACGATCAGACGATGGTTGTGGTGCTTGTTGAAGACATCAAGTCCGTCAACAACCTGGATGAGATTCTGGATGTCGAGCACGTTGACGTGTTCCACGTCGCCCCAAGCGACCTTGCGCAGTCCATGGGCCACATCGGCAACGACGAGCATCCGGACGTGCAGCGGGCCATCGACGAGTCGATCGCGAAGATCATCGCCGCCGGGAAGACCGCTGGTACAACCGTGGGCGCACACAACGTCGCCAAGTTCCGGGACCAGGGCGTGAAATTTTTTTACACAAGCCTGAACGGCTGGATCATGTCCGGAGGGTACGAGTTTCTGGGCGCCCTCGACGGCTAACGAACAAACTCCGTGGCACCGGCACCGATCTCCCACGGGTCGGCTCCGCATTCAAACCCGTCCTCGGCGCGTACAAGTAATCGGCCGGTCTCCGGGATTTCTACGAGTAGATGCGTCTCCGGGTGAGACCGGTCGAATCGATCTCGAAGGTCCTGGTAGCAGTAGACACCTGCGCCGGAATTAATGTCCCGGAAGTGCCTGTTCACCCTGCCGTCGTCGCGCGGGTCGAATTGGTATGCTTCTGACGATATTCCGGGTACGAATCCGACCGAGATGATGGGTTGATCCGGGATCACCTGATCGTATACGAAGGCAATGTTCAGGTCTTCGGACGCGAACTGGTCAATCTCGTTGTACCAACCGCGCTGTAGCGTGCCCGCGACGTCAAAGTTAAGAACGCCACATACCGGGTCTGCGGTACGCAGCATTTCGCCGTTTCAGAGGATCGCTGCCAGCTCAGCACGTTGGCTCTCCGGCTACTGAACGAGCAGGCACAGCGATCCTAGTGCCTCTTCCCAGACCAGTTCTGGATGAGTGAAATCGATCGTCTGCGTGGTCGTGTCAAACACCCCGATGTCCAACGCAGCGGCTCGACCTCTGTTGAATCCGATTTGCTCGCCTGCGGTCAGTTCCAGGAACGGAGCGTAGGAACATACGTCAACAGCGAACGCGCCAGTCGAGTACGCGTTGCAGTTGAACGAGTCCAGATCGTCGATCGACTCCAGGATGCGGCCTGAGACCGGCCCAACATGGCCGTACCTCACTCTGAGCCCCTCGCAAATTCCGACGTCGAACGTGTACTCGCTATAGCTAACTTCCTGGCCGCTGAGGCTGGTGGTGACGGTTGATACGCCGATCGAGATCAGAATTCCGTCGGCAACGGAGTAAACGGGAGTTGGAGGAAATGTCTGGCCGTCTCCGAAAGGCCCTTCGCCAATTTCGCCCCAGATCGTCGGTACAGCGAAGTACATGTGAGAGGTAGGAAAGGTGTTGCCCGGAGGATTCACGTTGCCAAGCGGAGTGAGTAGCGGGACGTTCGACAGGTCCATCGGGAAGGCGCTGAAGTTGGGCCAGTCTCCACACTGACGCTCGGACACGAACGAATATGGATCGTCCGCTCTCTGTCTGGGCGGATCGTAAGTTGGAACAACTTCAAAATAGCCGGCAGATCAGGGAGAGGCGTACCTCCGTCGAATCCCGGCAGGAATGCGGGCAACGGAGAGGGCGTGATGGCAGGGTTATTGTGAAACCCGGCGGTGGTGTCGGGAGTGGTTCGCCGGCGATACCAGTTGACGTTGGCTCCGGTCGAACGGTTTCGACGCTGGCCGCGCCGCTATCGGTCGCCGATGAACAGGCCACTAGCACTGCCAGGACGATGTTCAGAAGCGTCAGGTAAGTCCATCGTGTTCGAATACGCCGCATCTGACACTCTCCCGGATCTGGTTCTTCCTGAATTCTCAGAGAGAGCAACGATTTAGGGATGGGCCGTCAGACGAAGATCGATACGTGATCGCACCAGACTCTAGAACCACCTGGAACGCGGCCTTAGAACGCGTCTGGGCCGGTCCCCTGTTCGTGCAGCTCTTCACGGGTGTAGCTGCCCAGCGATCGGAAATTGAACTCGGTGTATCGCTTGATCCATCCGAGCACAATCTGCTCCGACTCCCGATAGCGCGCCCGGGTTGCGTCGTCCGCCTCATCCCCAAGACGGTCGATGATGTCGACGCCCTCAGAACGTGTCAGCTCTTTTATTAGCGCCAGGTCGTGATTCCGCTCGGTGTCCTCACAGGCCGCTGCATGCACGACCCGCTGGGCCGTCTGCGCCACGGAGATACGGGCCGTTGCCAAGTCCTCCATCAGAGCCGGGTGAATGCCCGGGTGCCCCTCCAGAGAATCGATGCCTTTCGCGCCCCGACCGTTCAGCCAACCCTCGACGTACTCGATGATAGTCCGAACGTTTCGACGGGAGCCTTCCTGGGTGACCGGTCCTTCCGGGGTCTCAATTTTGACAGGGAAGTTGTCCGGGTCCTTCATCGCATCGGTCGGCTGCCAGCCAGTGGCGTGCAGCTCTTTGAAGGGGTCTGCGGCCGTTTTCTGGTGATATATGTGCGCCGTCCAACCTCGCAGGAAACCGTTTTCGGCCTCCCAGACCTTGTCGGCACGGATCGCCTTCGCCGCCATCTCGTTGACCGCCTCATCACGACTTGGAAGCTGTGTGGCCATGCCTCCGATCGGCACGGCGCCGTGCTTCAAGCAAACGGCTACCAGGCGACGGAAAATGTTCGAGATGAACGGGGTTGCTTTAACGTCCACGCCAAAACGGTCCGGCCACAGGGAGTCGGGGTCGTTCATGACGAACTCGAGCAGGCTGGCCTTCAGGTCCCAGCGCGCTGCGTTCAAACCGGCGGCGTACGGGCCAAGTTCGTACAGCATCTCCTCCATCTGCCAGACGGCGGGGAGGGATTCGACCAGGATGACCCCCCGGATTACGGCGTCCGAGAGGTGCGGAACCAACTCCCGAGAAGCGTCGAAAACGTCCCGGTACAGTCGAGCCTCGGCTACGGACTCGGTCTTTGGCAGGTAAAAGTAGATGCCCTTGCCCTGCTCGGCGTGAACACGCCCGGCATGGAACAAGGTCGCCGCCGTACCCAGCAGCGTGGCCGATATCGGCACACCGTCGACCGAGAAGTCCGGTTCGTTCAGATGAAGGCCGCGTTCACGGTGCATGAAGAACGGAATAGGCCCGTCCCACAGCTTGTAATGCCGGTCCCGCGCCTCGTCATGGAACTCCAGGTTGCCCAACAGGGCATCCCGTCGATTTATGGCTGATTGGATCGTGTCAGAGAGGGTGTGACCGGCGGCGTCTTCATCATCGTCAAGATCGCCAACCGCCTGCGTACCGTCCGGCATCGGGTTGAGGGCATTGATGAACATGGAGGTCATCGCCACCGGGCCAGATATCTCAATCCCCGGCTGTCTTAGCTCTTCCGGGACCTCCGGCACCTGCCAATTGGTTGTGGTGGCAGGACTTGGTGCGAGATGCGCGGGTTGTCGGCCTTCCCCCGTTGCTGCAGCCGACACGGCCAGGCGGTCAGCCCGAAGTTCCTGGATTCGATCGTTGAACCGATCGTGTAGCGATAGCACGTAGTTCAGGAAGTCTGGCGTGAGTATCTCGCCCGACCTCGGAACGCTCTTAAAGTTGATTCGATCACTGGCCGACATGGCTATCAATCCTTCTAGTGTGGCTGACGCCTGTAATTACGGAGACGGGACATGCAGCGCCATTCTCAAATTGGCGCAATTTAAGATCACGCGGCAAACGAACCGGCGTTCAGGCCCGCCCCTAGCAGCGAAAAATTTGTTTCCAACCAGAAACATTATCCCGGACAGCGATGAGCAACATCACGGAAGCGTGTAAAGAACGTGCGATACTCGGGCAAGCTGCCTGGATCTTTGGACAGGGCGATCAAACGCACTAAGAGGATGACGTCGTGACTTCAAGCGGACCCACTATCAACGGCATGTTGACTCGCGATTTGCTGGTCAGGCTGGCACAACGGGGCGAGATCGACACCGTGGTGGTCGGCTTTACGGACCTGTATGGCCGACTCATGGGTAAACGTTTCGATGCCGACTTTTTCATCGAACAGACGGTCGACCACGGCACCCACGGTTGTGACTATCTCTTTACGGTTGATATGGAGATGGAGCCGACCCCCGGTTACCAGTACGCCAACTGGTCTAAGGGCTACGGCGATGTCCACCTTTCTCCAGATATGGAGACGCTCAGGGTGGCGTCATGGTTGGACAAGACGGCGATGGTCCAGTGCGATGTCCATCTGCCCGAATCCCCAGACTCGTCCGGGTCTGAGTCTGGGGACCACGATCTTGTGCCTATCGCGCCGCGATCTATGCTCAGGAAGCAACTGGCGCACTGTAAGGCGTTGGGTTTCGACCCGTTTGCGGCTTCGGAACTTGAGTACTACGTATTCAACGACTCGTACGCAGATGCGGCGCGCTCCGGGTATTCAGGACTCGAACGTGCGGGGTGGTACGACGAGGATTACAGCCTTCTTCAGGGATCGCGCGGCGAGCGGTTGAATGGCACAGTACGCCGCCATCTTCGCGATTCAGGAGTACCGGTCGAGACGTCGAAGGGCGAAGCGGGGATCGGCCAACATGAGTTAAACGTTCGTTACAGCGAGCTTCTGACTATGGCCGACCGGCATGTCGTATACAAACAGTGCGTCAAAGAGGTGGCCGACGGGATTGGAGTGAGCGTGACCTTCATGGCGAAGTTCGCAGAAAGGCACAACGGTTCAAGCTGCCATGTCCATCTGAGCCTGCGAAAAGACGGGAGCCCTGCTTTTGCTGACGGCGACGGGCAGTCCGACCTGTTTCGCTGGTTTCTTGGCGGTTGGATGGCGCACGCGCATGAGTTCATGCCGTTCTATGCTCCAAACGTGAACTCGTACAAACGATACGAAAGTGGCTCCTGGGCACCGACGAGCCTGGCATGGGCATTCGACAACCGAACTGTTGGGTTTCGAGTGGTCGGTTCCGGTGAGTCCCTCAGGATCGAGTGCCGGCTGCCGGGCGCGGACTGCAACCCGTATCTGGCCTACACCGCTGCCCTGGCATCCGGGTTGGACGGCATCGTGAACAAGATCGAACCACCTCCGCCGCTGGATGGGGATGGATATACATCGCCGGGAGTCACGCCGCTGCCCGCCACATTACGCGACGCCAATGAGGTGTTCCGGGCCAGCGAGTTTGTTCGTGATTCGCTCGGCAATGACGTGGTGGATCACTATGCCCACTTCTTTGAAACCGAGCAGGCGGCATTTAACGTAGCCGTCACCGACTGGGAACGACGACGCTATTTCGAGCGTATCTGATTCCCGCCACGCTTCCGGTTCCCGTCGGGCGAAGCGATAATCAATGGTCGTCATTTATGGTCGTGCGCACATAACAACGGGCGCATCGCCCACTACTCGTCAGACAACTATTACCTGATACCTATTAACAGGGACACGGAGCCAAAAATCACAATGAACCCTCGCCTTCACAGTCGATTAAGCCCGGCCCTTCTACGGTTCGGGCTGCCGATCGTGATTTTGATGGCGGTCTTGCTGATCGCCGCCTGCTCATCGGACAAACCAGAAACGCCCCCAACCTTCACCCCCATCCCTGTGCTAACACTCCGGATAGAGCTCGGAGAAGTTGTGTCACTTTCGCCCGGCCAGTCCGCGGAGATCTCCGGAGAGAACGTGGAACTAGCGTTCCATCGCGTGGCCGATGACTCACGATGCGCAGAGGGCGTGCAGTGTGAGACGGCGGGTAGCACGATCGTGGTCATGTCATTGGCTGGTCCGGATTTCGAATCCGGCCAGATCGAGTTCATCATTCAGCCGGGTGGTGGCGGACAGGTGCAGACAGGGCCATACAACGTCGAACTAGTTTCGATCGCTCCAGACCCGCCGCCCGAGGGCGGAGTCGCCGCCTCTGATTATCTGGTCACGTTCAACGTAACCAAAATTTAGTCAAAACACCTCTCCCACCTACCCGAACGCCTACCCGAACAGAGGTCCAGATGGGATTCACTCCCGAACAAGAATCGATCGTCGCCAACTTTATCGGCGAACACGACATCCCCGGAGCGGCCGTGGCGATTGTCCGTGGCAATGAGATCATCGCCGAGGGCGGCTTCGGTGTGGCCAATGTAGCGAAGGAAGCCCTGGCAACCGAACACACGATCTGGCCCATCTGCTCCATAACCAAGTCGTTCACGGGCGTGTCGGCGATGCAACTGGTCGAGTCTGGAAAGTTGCGACTGGACGAACCTGTCCAAACTTACCTCCCGGGGTTCGCTGTCCAGGACGAAGCGGCAAGCCGCCATATGACGACCCGATTGTTCCTGCGCCACAATAGCGGGATGGGTCGGACCGGGCACCAGGACCGCACGCGGGAAGAGGCGGTAAACCCATTTCCGACACGTGAAACGCTGGTCAACGCGCTTAATACCGCTGTGCTTCAGTCCGCTCCCGGAGAGGCGTTCTCCTACTGCAATGAAGGCTTCGCCACGGTAGGACACACCATCGAGACACTGGCCGGTATCCCGCTTGAGGAGTACTTCACCAAAAACATATTCGAGCCGGTCGGCATGTCAGACTCGTCCATCGATTTCATGGACTGGAAGAACGGCGCTGATCGTACCTACGCATACTCCAGGGGCGATGCGGGTGCATTCGATAGCGGCGAACGTCACGGCGACTACATCGTTGTTCGCCTGAATGACGATTATCAGACGTTCCTATCTACGGGCGGTATCGTCAGCTCAGTTCACGACCTTGCGCTGTACCAGATCGCCTCGATGGCATACGAAGACTCGCCGCTTGGGCTAACGGCCGGATCTCTTGATCACATGCAGAGCGTCCAGTTTCCGTTTGGCGACACCGGCTGGGGTTACGGGCTTGGTTACTGGGTGTTCTGGAGTGGATCAACGAGGGTTGTCGGCCACTCTGGCGGGCTGCCGGGAATCTCAACGTATTCGATGATGATCCCATCCGAGAAGACCGGCGTCGTGGTGTTCACCAACCGGGGAGATCGCAAGGCGTTTTTCCTGGCCGAGGAACTGATGAACACGGTGCGCGGACAGGTGTGGCGTGACTCCACAAACGAGCCGCTGCCGTATGAGACCAGTTACCCGACGCCTTCCAGTGACGACCTGGCCGAGTACACCGGAAATTACGAGTTCAGGGCAGGTACGGCGAGTGTCGAAGCCGGGGACGGAGGCGTTGTGATCAAGACGCCCTCACGGCTGGATGGTCCGCCGGTATCGATCACCACAACTCAGGTCGGCCCAGACTCGTTCATAAGCCAGGACCAGGGAATGTCGATCCCCTTCGTAAGGGACGCTTCCGGGCAGGTAGTGCGCTTCCTCAACGCCGGCTACTCGTACGATCGCGTTTAGGGAGCGATCCGTTCGGCGCCGACCTCAGGTCAAGGGTGTCTCAGTCGATAGAGTAGCGTTCACGAAACGTCTCAGGCGGCGTGTACAAATAGACCAGTGACTCTATGAATGCCACTATTCCTGGAATGAACGTCCAGAACAAGATCAGGTAGATGATCCCTTGTGCGTACTTCCCTAGATAGAATTTGTGGACCCCGATTCCACCCAACAAC
>Ga0114999_10002738_pt1 | contig 22769 bp, 24 predicted proteins | sample ArcticOcean_MG_C_3_FD_89820 | JGI IMG/M metagenome (GOLD analysis project Ga0114999, IMG submission 89820) | Marine microbial communities from western Arctic Ocean - ArcticOcean_MG_CB8_126 | ecosystem: Environmental > Aquatic > Marine > Oceanic | place: Arctic Ocean: Canada Basin | collected...
CATGGTTCTATTATGGTTCTGGCAGTAGTCGCTTCTGGACAATTCCTCCGTTTTGGCGTGGATGTCATCTTCCCTGTTTTACTTCCTCATATAAAATTAGAATTTTCAATTGGAAATATTGTTGCTGGGCTTTTACTTAGTAGTTTAACTGCATCAAAAGCCATCAGTCAATTCCCTGGGGGAATTTTTGCAGATTTCTTCGGCGAAAAAATCGCATTAACGTCTAGTTTATTGCTGGCATCTTTCGGATTATCGATAATTGTGCTTTCAAATTCTCTACCATTCTTGGTACTCGGTATGTTAGTATTTGGCCTTGGATCTGGACTTTTTGGAACTTCAAGGATAACAATACTATTACAATTTTTCCCTAAACTTGGGGGCACTGTAATTGGCATAACAAATGCAGTAGGCGCAATCGGAAATTCACTTCTTCCCCCATTGGCACTGTTATTATTCCTATTTTTTCCCGATACTCAACTTGGCTGGCGTATCGGATTGGCATTTGCAATTCCCCTTTTCATTATAACTGCAATTTCAATCTGGGTAGTTGTGCCTAGCCCTTCTAAAAAATCACGAACCATATCCTCTTCAATCTCGGCTTCATCCCTTTTTTCTAAAATTTATTCATCTCTTAGCAAACCACAAATTCTACTCATTACGACATCCATGATCGCAATGTCTGTGGTATATCAGGGATTTACAACATTCTTCCCCACCTATCTAATCTCTGTAAAAGGAATTGAACAAACAATCGCTGCTGGACTGTTTAGTATTTTTTTCATTGGTGGACTTTTAGTACAACCCATTCTAGGATGGTTCTCCGATCGATATGGCGTTTTCAAACCTTTGATTTTCGCTACAACTTTTACAATTATTGGGCTACTATTACTCCCATTTTCAAATGGCATCGTATCGATAGGAGTTGTTGTATTCATTATAAGCTTACAATTGGGATTCTGGCCAACTATCACCACTTATGATATGTCCCTATTGCCTACCGAAGCACAAGGATCTAGTTTGGGACTTCAAAGAACTGCTTTTCTTGGAACTGGTGCAGTAGGTCCAATTCTTGTGGGTTACATGGCAGATTCAGGCCTCTTCAATGAATCTTATTTCATATTATCTATTTTTGCCACAATTAGTCTATTAACTTGTCTCGTTCTCATGTTTATAGATTCCAAAACTTCTCCCATTTGATTCTTCAGTATATAAAATGGAATCCAAGCTTCTACTGCTAAATTATTTTTTATATTATCTCATGTGCCCGTTCACCAAATTCATCTTCTTGGAACACAAAAATCCGTCCATTTACCCTATCAAAATCTGCAATTATTTCAATAGAATGGCCTTCTTTTCTAGCTAACACCCCTGCATAAACTTCAATTGTTTCTTTTAGAGGAATTAAGTATTTCCCCACCCCTGTAGACTCGAGAATTGTATGGTCTGTTTTTAATTCATCTATGTACATAATCTTTCCAGTATTGTTTTCTATAATTATCAAATGAATGTCCTTCCCTGGCTGACACTTAATATGCTTCTCGACCTTTTCGGGTTCACGTGAGTATATCACAGTCCTCCCGTCCAGATATGTCAATTCAATCCCCCTGGACGTGATCTCAGCATTAAGTTTTGCTGAATGAACTTCTTTCCTTAAACCCATTTAATTACTATTTTGTTTTTATGCAATAAAAAACCACGTTATGGTTCATTTAAAAATCTACAATTCATTGTTTCAACAGTTTCTCAGCATATTTTGCTAATATGTCAACCTCGATATTCGTCATTTCTCCAATTTTTAGTCTATTGAGTGTGGTGTTTGAATACGTTGCTGGGATAATTGCAACTGAAAATTTATCATTATCTATGTCTGCGATAGTCAAACTAACTCCATCAACAGTAATAGATCCTTTTTTAACCATATATCTATCAAATTTTTCTGGCAATTCAAATTCATATTCCCAATCCCCTCCTATTTTATTAATCCCAATCACCTTTGCGACAGTGTCGACATGACCTTGAACAATATGGCCGTCGAGTCTCCCATCGACTTTGATAGCTCTTTCCAAATTAATTGTAGAATTCTTTTTCAAATATCTCAAATTACTACACATCAATGTTTCCCTTGATAAAAAAGCAGAGAATTTATCATTTTCATGGGTTTCCACAGTCAAACAAACCCCAGAAACACAAATGCTTACTCCATTTTCAAAGCCTTCTACTCCTTTCATTTCTATCCATATCCTTCTGCCGTCATCACCATCTTCGACCTCGATAATTTTCCCAATCATTTCAACTATGCCTGTAAACATTTTATATATCTCTACTATCGCCACATGTGAAAATATTTTGTTATCATATCACATATTTTTAGTAATCTCTTCTAGAGATTTACCAGTAAATTCATTATTCAGAAGTACTTCTATTGGCAACGTAGGTGAACTTTTCACTAAATTTTCCATAACTACCAATCCTTCTCTAGCACGACTCATTCCAACATAAAATACCCTTCTTTCACTATCTGTAAGGACTGGGACAATTTTATTAGATGGGTCGTATTCTATACCTTCTGGAACTTCTGAGATCATATGCTCAACAACTTTCTCAGTTAAGTCTGTTGAAATGTAAACGCGATCTGCTTCCCTACCCTTAGATGAGTGTATAGTTCCTATCTTTACCATTTCATAATTCAGATGTTGGTATTTCCCCTCGAAATATGATTTTACACACTTCATCTGGTACTTAGTCACTCTCCGGAGCATATCTGCCGCAACATCTTTACTCGGCATAAATGGAATCTGTTTCCGTATGAATTCATGAGTAAAATTAACGCTTGTTTTATCTTTTGTTTTTTCTCTTTTCATTTCGGCATCAACACAATCCAGTAGCTCTTCTCTACTACGCATCCCAAATGCAGAATCGACTAAAAGATCTGCAAGCAAAGAAACTTGTTCTCCATTCAAACTAACACCTCCACTATGATTCTCAACAGCACCAACGTATCTTGAGAGCTTTTCTGTCCACATATTCCCATCAGTCATCATAGAAAACGGGATACCTAATTTTACAAATTCTTCGATAAATTCAAACATTTGGTACCTGGCGCGGAACAATACCATTATTGTGCCCACTTCTTCAGAAACATCTGATTTAACTTTTCTTACCAGGTCTAAAACAGAAGCGTCTCGTAAGAATTCCACACTACCTCCAACTGTTCGGGGTTTTAAATTTTTATCCTGTCTAATTTCAACATGATCAATTACTTGCTGCACAATGCTCAATATTTCTGATGGGAGTCGATATGAATTATCTAATATTATGTCAGTTCCAGTTTCACCAAGCAACAACATCGGATCTGCACCTTGCCAAGCATATACAACCTGGTCATCGTCCCCTGCAATAATTACATTTTCCATATTGCATTTCCATTGCTGATATATTTTATATTGCAATTGGGTAATATCTTGAAATTCATCAACAACCAAGTTTGAAACTTTGGGTATCAATTCACGTTCATGTACTAGCTCCAACATATCTGCAAATCCGATAATTTTTTTCTCGATTTTATATTCTTTCCAATCTTGAATGAGATCTGGAATACTCAATCTATTATCTCCAGAAGACCAAGTTGGTGTGTATTTATTACCCACTTGTGCTTTTGGATCCATGTCCTGGGGATATCTCACCTTTTCAATGTCCCACGTAAACGGCACCCCAAACCAATCATCAACCTCTCCACTAGTGCGTTGAATCCACTGACTAGTTTCTAATATTTTGTTTCCCAATGATGTAGATAATGTTGTTCTTCTACCTCCACTTTTATACTCTTCTTCATATTCCAGTCCCTTATCTGAACACCACTCCTTTCTATTAGAATCACTAACTACGCCCTTCCGTGTTAACTTCAGAAGTTCATATGCTTTGGCATGCATCGTGCTTACATTTTTTCGAAGAGATTCAGGCTCTATTTCTAGGCGTTTTCCTAGTCTATCTCTCAATTCTGTTGCAGCTGCTCTTGTATATGATACTAGTAGAAGATCTCTAATTTCTACACCGGAATCAAGGAGGTTTTCAACTTCATTTAACAGGGCAGTAGTCTTACCACTACCCGGACCTCCAAAAAGCCGTATCAAGTCCGGTTTACTTGATTCTTTCATTAAACATGGGATGACAGTTCATAACCACTTAAATAACGTTCGAAGTTACTTTGTGACAAATCAAAGTGCATTTATCAAACAATTTGAAAAATTGGATATCTCCACCCCCCAAAAAAACAACAACATCCTCGTCCCCCCCCTCTGTCATTAACTGCAACACTTCAATTAAATTCCATATATTCCTGAATATTTTTCTTTAACGTACTTAACAAAGTAATCTATTTTAATGGGTTCATTTGTCGCAACCTCAATTAGATCGGGTGTGGTGTATCTCCCCCCATGATTGTGAATATTTTCTCTCAACCATTCTCGAATACATTCGAAATTTTCCTGTCGGATTAATTTTTGTATACTTCCAATATCCGTTTCCATGGCATGATTGACTTGAGCTGCTAACACACTCCCAACTGAATATGTGGGGAAGTATCCAAAAGAACCATGGCTCCAGTGAATATCTTGAAGGCACCCTTCTGAATCATTTTTTGGTATTACTCCTAGATATTTTTCCATCTTTTCTTCCCAAACCATTGGTATTTCTGAAACATTTAATTCCCCTCCTATCAGGCCACTTTCTATTTCGTATCTTATAATTATGTGCATGTGGTAAGTCAATTCATCTGCATTCACACGAATCGGATTATCTAGTTTCACCCGATTAACAACTTGATACATCTCATCCGAGTTCAATGATATCTTGCCTGGAAATTCAGAATTAATCATGGGCAAGATTTTGTCCCAAAAAGCAGGTGAACGTCCTATGTGATTTTCCCAAAATCTTGATTGGGATTCATGTATTATCATTCCCATATCGTCACATAATGGCGTACCGTAATATTCCATAGGCAAATTAAGAGTGTACAACGCATGTCCAAATTCATGAATTGTGCTTAATAGCCCTTCTATCAAATTATCTCTCCGGAACCGTGTCGTTATTCGAGAATCAAAATAATTGCCCATAGAAAATGGATGTGGTGACAAATCTAGTCTACCTCTAGACCAATCATAACCCAATAAATCCAATACTTTTCTAGAGAGATTTTCCTGCCCCATTATATCAAATTCTTCTTCAACTTGAAATCCAATACCTCCTCCGCTATTTCTTATTTTTTTAATTAATGGAACTAGTTCTTTCCTTAACTCTTCAAGAATTTTTTCAACAGAAAGAATACCCAAGTAAGGTTCATAGTCTTCAAAAAGAGTTTCATATGGGTCCGCAGAAGGATTTATATAATTAGCAACTTCGCACTTTTTACTAACCATCTTTTTCAATGTGTTCTCAAACATTCTGAAATCTAATTCTTTTTTTGCTTTTACCCAAATCGGAAATGCATTTGATGTCTCCATAGCCAATTCCTCCACCAATTCGGTCGGTATTGCGATCTCACGTTCGCGCGATCTTTCCACCTCTCGGCAAATGACAAAAATATCTTCATCATTTTCTTTAGATACCTCATTTATCATCTCTCCAAATTCCTCATCAATCACCAATTCATGCCTCATAGCCGACAAAACTGCAAACTGTTTAGATCGTGCATTGACCCCTTCCGTTGGCATCATAACTTCTTGATCCCAATGCAAAATTCCCATCACTTCTTTTAGGTTTTCTATTCTTTCTACATGCTTAACAAATTTATCATAAATATCAGTCATATCTTTGTTTCTCCCATTCTACGATATATTTCGTAACATTTCTCTAGCGCTTCAATTGATACACTTTCTTTAGATGTATGTGCCTCTCCCATTTCTGCGGGGCCGCAAACAACACCTATGCATCCTTCAATAGAGAACCATCCTGCATCTGTTGCATGTGGCTTAGTAACCAATTTAGATCCATATGTAGTTTTATTTGCTATCTTCTGAGCCCATTTAGCAAATGACATATCTTTGCATATAAATGCTGGGGAACTCCTTTTCAAATTTAAATTAATATTCTCTCCCCTAATGTCTATTTTATTTTCACCTGGAATTGTTCTATGGTCTATAGTGATCCTGCATTCCCCTGGAATCACATTCCCCGCGGTCCCTCCTTCTATTTTTGTAACTGAAATCGATTCTTTCATATATTTTCCCAATATTTCCATCCCCCTCAAATCAAATGATTCTATTTCTTGAATTATATCTGAAGCCATGTATATGGCATTTTTACCTTCTCTTGATTGAGATGCATGTGCCTCCTCTCCCCGAATTATGACTTCGGTTTCCTCCCACCCTCTATGGGCAACAACAATGTCGACAACTCCTTTTTTGGAGTACGATGTAGATCCCTCTCCAACTATAATAAATTTTGGAAGAAATCCTTTTGAAATGGCATATTCTGCACCCACTCCCCCTTTTTCTTCACCAACAAAACTAGCAAAGACTAGCTCTTCGGTTGGGTCAGCATCTCTAAAAGCATGCATCATGGAAGCAATGGCGCCTTTCATATCTGCAGCGCCCCTGCCATAAATCCGATCTTCTTTTTCAAAAACCTTACATCGATTCCCATCCATCTGATCAGTTTCTGGTGGAACAACATCGTGATGCCCAATAAATGCCAATTTTTCCCCAGACCCCCGTCTAGCTATTATATTTCCCTTTTCATCTTGAGAAACCTCTGCATCAGTTTCTTCCTTTAACCATTTTTTGATTACATCTCCTACCTCTTCTTCTTTCTCGTGACTCGGAATTGAAATAAGTTCAATTGCCAAATCCACTATTGTCATATTCTATAGTTTCTCATACACAGAGAATTAGTTTTCTTATCTCCTCATATAAATTCTTCTATGCATTTTGCCCTCTCTATTGTAGTTTGGCCATCTATGACGAGGTTACATGCATTTTCATCTTCATTCCACAGAACGAGGGCCATTTTAATTAGAATAATCTCGCCATAACTTGCCTCAAATACACTTCGATTCTCTAAAGTTTTTTTAACCACTACGATGTAATGGTCAATTTTCTCGGATCCATCCCCGATCAAAAATAACGCATTCTTTCCCTCGCTCAAATCATGACTCAATTTGACTGCAATAACATCGACCCTCTTTGTAACCTGGGTATGGCTGTCTGATAGAGGCATGACTCTAGATACGTCAAAAACATGTTCGAATTTAGTTTTTTGGTCCCATCTTAGTATGCTATATGCAACTTGAACATCTATATTCAAAAACTCTCCAGTTCTCTCTCCTTCTTTATCTATTTTTTCCTGAAAACTTGGAATTTCCAATTCGGGCATCACTTCAAATGACCAATTTTTACCACGCGATTTTTTTCCAGTCCAAAGACAAATGTCTGGAAAGTATATATTCATTTTCTCAGACAATTTTCTCTCAACATTCCTCAATTCAATGGCAGTATTCTTGTCAGCTGGGGCTATCAGAATCATTGACCCAGTTTTTGCTACAAATTCACTATATTTCCTAACGACAGAGACCGGATCTTTCAATTCACTGATAACATTAGCAAACAATATGATGTCATAAATCCCATCTGGTTCAAATTCTTCTGCAGTTTTTTGATATATGTTTATATGGACATTTTCTCCACTTTTTCTTAGCAACTCTTCCAATATGGTCTTAGATTCACTAGGTTCTACAGCATTATACTCTAACAGTACATCCTGTGGAATATAGTCTATAAATCCCAAAGCCGGTCCACCAACACCTGCGCCAACATCAAGCACGCGTAATTTTCTCCCTATAATATGTTTTTCTGAGAGATTATTCAATATATATTGCATCGCAGCATAATACCCTGGCAAGTGATAAATCGCATAAGCAAATGCATTGTCTTCATCATAACTCACCTCTTCTCTACAATAATATTTATTTTTAATTTTTCTAATTCTCTCTCTAATCTCTTTCCCACTCTCACCTTTAAACCATTCATCTCCATATTTGTTTTCTAACATACTTTCTAATATTTTTACATGCCCCTGGGGAAATTTTCTAATGGGGGCATCTTTCGATATAATGGGGTCTTCTCCCGGCAATGAAAAACTCCCGTCAGTATTCTCAATTATCCCTATCTTGAATGCATTTTCTAAGATTAAGCTTCTAATTTCTTCTGCATCAATTTCTTCTGAAATATATCCTCCAATTTCTTTAGGACTAAAAGGGCGAATACTTTTGAGATATTTGACATTCGACAAAATTTCTTTCTTTAAATTATCTTCCATTTTATTATGTCCTCAATATATGTCATTTATCTAAAGTTCTAGTTGTTTATGCCGTTCAGGTTCTGCAAGTAGAAATCATTTTAGATCTTCGTGAATCTTTTTAAATTCTTCTTCATCTGAATCTGAAATTCTCCGGGCAGCATTTGAAATCTCTATCGATCCTCCAAATATTTTTTGAATATCTGAATAAACTCTTGGATTGCCTCTAGTAATCTCCATAGTAAGCTTCATCAATCCATCAAAAATTGGAGTTCCAAATTTATCTGGGATTTTTTCTGCAGCCAAACCAAACGATAAAATTGCAGCATGAGCCATACCTTGAACTGTTTTCATAGCTTCGTCATGTTCATCTACCGTAGTATTGAAAAGAGTATTCCCTGATTTCTCAAGATCGTCACATATTTTTTTCATTAATGGCCCCATATTGTCCTCTACAATTGCAATACGCCCGGGGCAATTTAAAGGTCCAAATAAAGGGTGCATACTTAATCTTTCAATTCCATCAGCATGCAGTTTCATATTTTTTATTGGGGTGGCCATACTACCTGTGATATCACACAAACCCCCCGATGCATTCTTAGAGTACTTGGTTATTGCTTCTTCTACGAAAGGCATTGGGACTGCTATGCAAACAACATCGAATAATTCTTCAGTATCTGGATTCGCAATTCCACATCCCATCTCTCCAGCAGCTTCATTTGCCATTTCGGGTTCTATATCAAGGTATGTTATATCTGCATCAACAGCCGATGCAAACCAACGTCCCATAGAGCCCGAACCTACAATTAATAACTTCATTGCTATAGGCTAATCCTGCTAAACATAAAATAACCTCGCTCATCAATCTCTATATTCTTTCAGAATTCCATGGCCATATGCTCCTAAAAACATGCCAATAATTCCCCATAATATCACATAGTTACCTATTCCCAAACTCGCAAATGCAGCACCAGGACATATACCAGAAATTCCCCAACCAATTCCAAATATTACTCCTCCAAATATCAAATCATTATTTATCTCTCTCTCCCTTAGGCTATATTTTTTCCCTGTAATAGGAGCAACTCTGTTAGTTCTGGATGCTATCTGGAAAACTATCAAGGAAACAGATGCCGCACCCCCTAGGACAAACAATAATCCTAGATCATCCAATTGAAGAAAATCCAATACGACTTCTGGATGTGTCATTTTACTTATGGCCAATCCTATCCCAAAAATAATACCTCCTATGAATGTAACAACAACAGTATTTCTTTCACTATTCATGGAACTACTCCTATAATTTCGATTGCATGGGCAACAACAATCGCAACCCCTACAAAAATAACCACGTTAATTAATGACGCGGTCGACACAGAAGCCAATCCACAAATTCCATGTCCAGAAGTGCACCCCTTGCCCAATCGAGTTCCAATGCCAACAAGAATTCCTCCAAATAATAAACGCCACCACTGAACCTCAGTTACCCATAAATTCCCTCCAGAAATAATTGTGTATATAAAAGCACCAGTTATTATTCCAACTGTAAACGCTGTCCTCCACATCCTTGAGGAAACAAATCCTTCTTGCTGAAACCATTTGATCTTAGAGCGGTATGAAATAATAGTCTCTAGTCCAGTACTAGCTCCTACTATTGTCCCAGTTAAGACATATATTAAAATAACCCCTACTCCTATTGCTATTCCGCCTAATAGATAATGTTCTATTCCATTAGGAAAAACTGTTAAAATATCGTTTAAAATCTGACTCATTCCGTGTTATTTATATTTATTTATATTTGTTCTAGCGCTTGTTCTAGATCAGCAACAATATCTTCTATATTCTCAATTCCAATCGAGAGACGAATATATCCTTGAGTTACTCCTGCCTTTAATTGATCTTCTTCAGATAGCTGTTGGTGGGTCGTTGTAGCAGGGTGTATTGCAAGACTTCTTGCATCACCTATATTGGCAACAAGATAGAAGAGTTCGAGGGCATCTATAAATTTCTGACCTGCTTCTTTTCCACCTTCTAGTTCGAATCCAATAAGTGATCCATAACCTTGTTTTAGATACTTGGAAGCCCTTTGTCTTATTTCTTCATCTTCATTTAAAGTTGGGTAATTCACACTAGTTATTTTAGGGTGATTATTCAAGTATTCTGCAACTTTTTCTGCATTAGAAAAATGAGCACGAACACGGAGGGCCAATGTTTCTAGTCCTTGGATAAAATTATACGCATTAAACGGCGATAATGCAGCTCCAAGATCTCTTAACCCAATCACTCTTGCTCGACTGATAAATGCAACTTCACCAAATGCAGAGAAAACAGCCCCATGATAACTACCCGATGGCGTATTAAATAGAGGCTGTCTCTCAGGGTCTTTGCCCCAGTCGAAATTTCCACCGTCTACTATGATTCCACCAATTGAATTTCCATGACCGCCTATCCACTTAGTCAATGAATGCACTACAACCGCTGCACCATGTTCAAATGGTTTGCAGGTGATAGGGGCAGAGGTATTATCTACAATCAAAGGCACGTTGAATTCGCGTCCTATGTTGGCAACTTCCTCTATTGGGAATGTAGTCAATTTGGGGTTGGGCAATGATTCTGCATAATACGCTCTTGTTTTCTCGTCTGTGAGTTCGCGGAAATTTTCAGGATCTTTAGGATCTGCAAATCGTACGTCAATACCCAGACTTCTAAGGGTATTATTGAATAAGCTAAAAGTGCCACCATAGAGGTCTGTCGAAGAAACTATGTTATCTCCTGCTTGAGCTACATTGAGGATAGAAAGTGTTGTTGCAGCTTGGCCAGAAGCAACAGCTAAAGCAGCGATTCCGCCTTCTAGCGCAGCGACACGTTCCTCAAGAACTGCATTGGTTGGGTTCATTATCCTGGTGTAGATATTTCCAGGTTCAGACAGGGCGAATAAGTTCGCAGCATGTTCTGTACTCTCGAATTCAAAAGCAGTCGTTTGGTATATAGGAACTGCCACTGCACCGGTTGCAGGATCTGATCGATACGACCCTCCATGAAGGGCCAAAGTTTCGGGATGAATATAATTGTTAGACATATTTTTCCTTATAGTTATTATTTATTCTACATATTTATACCGATTGATTTCATCCGGATCTCCACAAACACTGCAATATGCGCATAGTGCGGTATCTAAATTCTATTTGGAATATTTATCTATATATCCGCTTCCACGAAGTAGTTCAGTCATCTCTGATAATCTGTCTCCTGAAAATATGGGTAGTGGCGGTCTAGGGTCTCCAACTTTGAACCCTAAAAGATTAACTGCAGCTTTAACCGGGACCGGATTACTAACTGAATAAAGTAGTTTTAAAAGAGGCAATAGTTCCTCATATATTTCTCTAGCTTTCACAACATCCTCATACGTTTCCCATGGCTTTGATAATATGGCCATTTCTTCTGGAACTACATTTCCTGCTACATTAGCAGTACCCGAACCACCCATGGCCAATGTTGGCAGTATAAGAGAATATCCTGGATAATCGCAGCACAAAATTGAAAAATCACCCTCAGCTCCATTTTTTATTTCTTGCAACTGCGAAACATTTGGAATTGCTTCTTTATCTGCAACTATGTTTTTTATTTTTGATAATTCTATCATTGTTTCTGGAGGGATATTCACTCCAACTCTGGCGGGGTTATTATAAATTGCAATTGGCAAGGAAACACTATCAGCAACCCGTTTAAAAAAATCCAATACAGCTTCTTGAGGCGGTTTTACATATGGCGGAACAACCAATACAAGTCCAAACGCGTTCACGTCTTCTGCGTATTGTGCAAGCTCAATTGTGTCAAATAGTGTGGCACAAGTGCACCCAAAAAAGACAGGTATTTTTTTATGAGAATATTCTGCAGCATACGCTATAATATCTCGCCGTTCATCAAGCGAAAGCTGAGTAGACTCTCCTGTAGATCCCATTATTAAGATTCCATTAGACCCATATTTCACATGGAAATCAATTAATTCATCAAAAACTTTGAAATTCACATCTCCCGATTCATCATATGGTGTAACAATTGCAGGCCAAGATCCTTCTATTTGCATAATTTTCCTAAATAAAAACTCAATCTAAAGAGAATAAACTCTTGCCATAGACATTTCCGCGATATCCAAGTAAATTATGGTCCAAAAGCACGAACTTCAATCTCATTTTCTTCTTTTTTATTCTCATAGTCATAGCCCATTACAGCTTCTCTCTGAGAATTCAATGTTTTGGTTAACATCTGGTGCAGGCGATAATCTGCATCTGGCTTATCTGGTTGCCATACCAAAACATTTGTTAAAGACTTATCTTTGTGGTCAAAATCATAAAAAATACTATATACTTGGTAAACATCCCCATGGATTCTAACCCATTGATCTCTCTGAGGAATTACGCCAGATTCAACCGTAATCAACGGAGTAGCCCCTGCAAGAAGATACCTGACTTTATTAGACATACGCAAGTTAAACGAACGATGGGTGGTTGAAACTTTCGTTTAGGTACAACGCATTCTACCGCCATCAACTGGAATTGATGCACCAGTTATGTAACTAGCCCTAGGGCTAGATAAAAAAGCAACAAGATCTCCAATTTCTTGCGGCTTACCAATCCTATTCAGTGGATTATCTGCCCAACCCAAAAGTGCCTCTGCTAACGAACTATATTTCCCTGCATCAACAGATCCTTGTGCATGTTCTGTTAACAATGGGGTGTCATGTGCTCCTGGTAAAACTGCATTTACTCTTATAGGTGCCCATTCGAATGAGAGTACTTTCATAAGTCCCATTGTAGAGCGTCTAATCGAGCTAGAAAGTGCTAAATTAGGGTTGATTTCTTTAACCGCAGTTGCAGTAAGAAAAACGGCACTGCCTACTTCACTTTTTGACATCAATGGGTGGGCCATTTTAAGTGTTCTAACAACGCTCATAATTAATGTATCGTATGCAGCATACCAATGCTCTATGTCCAGACTCTCAAATGTCCCATCAATTGGTTGACCAACGGAGGCAACAACATGGTCTAGCTTTCCAAATTCACTCTCAATCATGTCAAAAAGCCTTTGAACATCATTCTGCCGAGTCAAGTCCGTTTCAACTGCTAATATTTTTCCAATGGCGTCCAATTCCAATTCTTTTTTAGCATTTTTTAAACGCTTAGTATCTCTTCCGCAAATAACCACGTTTGCGCCTTCCAAAGCAAGAGAACGAGCACATCCTAGTCCCATTCCACTTGAACTAGCGGTAACAAGAGCTGTATTTCCATGAATTCCAAGATCCATATTGAATCTAAGAAGTTAAATGTTAAAAAGTAATCCTAGATATTCTTCTATTAGCTATGCCAAAATAGAAAATGTTCCTTTCAAACCAAAGATGATAAACTCTATTGCAATGGCTCCAAGTAACAGCCCAAACAATTTTTGATGAATAACAAGTATATTGCCACTCACTTTAGAAGCCAATTCACTAGATATCCACATACATATCCCCGCTACAGCAACAACAGCTGCAACTGGGGTGAACGAAATTATTTGAGAAACAAGAGTTGGTCCAGCACCATCTGCAAAAAATATTGTCAAAGTAATCGCTGCTGGACCTGCAATCATAGGCGTGGCAAGTGGAAACGTTGCTAGCGAAGACAGAAATTCATCATCAATGGCAGCATTCATATTTCTCTCTCTTTGTTCTTGTAAATTCCCAAACAATAGTTGATGCGCTATTGCCATTAAAAACAAACCGCCTACTATGCGGAATGAGCTCATTCCAATTCCCAAAGTAGCAAGTATGGCCCCTCCAAAAAACCAAAAAACCATAAGGATTCCTAAAGCTATTATCGTTGCACGCACATAAACAAATTTTAGATCTTTCTTTGACATCCCCTGCCCCGAAGTCAAACTAGCAAACACTGGAATTAATCCCAATGGGTCCACGGCAACAAAAATCAAAATAAATATTTCTATTGAAGGGGCCAGAAAACTTAACATCTTAACGGCAATCTGTACTTGAAGCGTATTAGTTCTTTGGGTATTTTCTATGGCAAACTCCAATAAAAATTTTCTATATTATCTAATTATCTTTTTAATATTTTCTTAATCAGTCCGGAGATACTGTAATAATTATCAATAACATATTCTTTCTGAGGTATAATAGCATTATCTGTAATGCTAATATTTTCTGGACAAACGTCGGTACAACAACGGGTTATATTGCACTGTCCAATTCCACCTTGTCCATCTTTCAACCACTCCTTTCTGTCTGCAGTATCTTCTGGGTGAAAGTGGAGTGCAGCAGACCGAACAAAGAATCTTGGACCTCCAAAACTATCTTTTTTATCATGCTCTCTTAGCACGTGGCAAACATCTTGGCATAGGAAACATTCTATGCACTTTCTAAATTCTCGAGAACGTTCAATATCTTCTTGTTGAAAAACAAACTTGGAATCTTTATCTGGTGAAAATGGCTCTATTGTTTTGTTAACTTCATAGTTCCACGAAACATCGGAAACAAGGTCTTTAATCACCGGAAATGTTTTCATGGGTGTAATGGTTATCGGCCCGTTATTAGGGTCATAATCTGAAATTCGTGTCATACAAGCTAATTTTGGCATCCCATTAATTTCCATGCCACAAGAACCGCATCTACCAGACTTGCAATTCCATCTAACTGCAAGTTCTGGATCTTGATGTTCTTGAATAGAAAGAATTGCATCAAGAACGACCATGCCTTCTTCTACTGAGACTTCATAATCAACAAAATCTCCATTTTTACCATCGCCTCTAAAAACTCTGAATGCATACGTTACAGGGTATAGATCATCAGACATATCTGCCGTGGCAATTTCTTTATTTTGATTAACTGATTCTGTGCTCATTTTTTAACCCCTTTGTTCTGATCTTTCTGAATCATATCTAGTAACTCTTTTCTTGGAACTGGAACTGATGCCTTGGACACTTTGACTTTATCATTTTTGAGAGATATTATAAATTTAGTTTTGCCTAGGGCTTCAGTTGGAACTGGGAAGTCAATACGACTATGTGCCCCTCTACTTTCCTTCCGTTTAAGTGCAGAATGGGCGATGGCTATACTGACGTCAATCAAGTTTATCAAATCAAAACAAGTTTGCCATCCTGCATTGTAAGTCCGCATTCCAGTTGCAAACAAGCTATGGGTTCTGGTTTTTAAGTCCTCCAATTTTTCAACCCCGATTTTCAAACCCGTTTCCTCCCTTTTAATTCCAACATATTCTTCCATTATTTCATGCAATTCTTCTCTTAATCTAAATGGGTGTTCTCCTTTATCAGCCGAATTCAAGAATGGAAATTCTAAATAGTCCAAAGCATTTTCCAGATCATTTTCATTTATTTCGGGGAATTCTACAATATCCTTTGCCGTTTTACCGGCGTGTATGCCGGCACGATTTCCAAACACTAATAAATCACTCAAGGAATTTCCGCCCAATCGGTTTGCTCCATGCAACCCTCCTGCCGCTTCTCCAGAAGCATAAAGTCCAGAAACACATGTCTCTTGAGTATCTGGATCAACCCGGACGCCTCCCATCATATAGTGACAGGTCGGGGCAACTTCCATGGGGCCTTTTGTTATATCTACCCCTGCAAGCTCTTTAAATTGATGATACATTGCAGGCAGTTTTTGAAGGATAAACTCCACCGACTTTCTGCTAGCTATGTCCAAGTAAGCCCCTCCATGTTCACTTCCTCTCCCTTCTGAAACTTCATTTAAAATTGCTCTTGCAACAACATCTCTTGTAAGGAGTTCTGGTGGTGGCCTTGCAGACATATCTCCCGAAGCCCATCTATCTGCTTCTTCTTCGGTATCTGCTATAGATCCGGCATAAGCATCAGGGATGTAATTAAACATAAATCTTTCACCATTTGAGTTTTTCAGAATTCCACCTTCTCCACGTACCCCTTCTGTAACAAGAGTCCCCTGGACACTTTTTGGCCAAACCATTCCTGTGGGGTGGAACTGAACAAATTCCATATCCATCAATTCGGCACCTGTACGAAGTGCCATAGCTGGCCCGTCACCTGTGTACTCCCACGAACTGGAATTTATCCGATATGCCATTCCAGATCCTCCTGTCGCAAGAATTATTTTTTTCGCACGGAAAAGCACCGGAAGTCCTGTAATTCTCCAATACCCAAATGCACCTGCTATTTTTTTATCTTTAGAATCTTTCAGAAGTTCAGTTATCGTATATTCCATATACACTTGGATCCCAAGGGCAACAGCCCGATCTTGTAATGTTCGAATCAATTCAAGCCCTGTTCTATCTCCCACATGTGCCAATCGAGTATACCTATGGCCTCCAAAATTTCTTTGACTAATTTTACCATCCTTTGTACGATCAAAAACAGCACCCCATGATTCCAATTCCCTTACTCTATCCGGGGCTTCTTTCGCATGAGTCTCAGCCATCCTGAAGTCATTTAATCCCCAGCCGCCTTTCATAGTATCTAGAAAGTGGGATCTCCAATCATCATCGGGAGCGACATTCCCTAGTGATGCCGCTATCCCACCTTCTGCCATAACTGTATGGGCCTTTCCTAGAAGTGATTTACAAACCACACCTACATCTGCACCTTTCTCTGCCGCAGAGATGGCCGCAGATAAACCTGCGCCCCCTGCACCTATTACGATTATATCGTGTTCGTGAATTTGTAATGTCATGATTAATTAATTTATTATAACGCAATGATCACCATATCTGACCAAACCCCGATCGAAACCATCCATACATAGAAATCTGCGAATGCCACCATAAACAAACTAAACCACGCCCATGTGGAATGGTTAACATTCAACGACGAAACAAATTTCCACAATCGATATTTTTTAGAAATGGCTGGATTTTTACCTTTATTGTCCGGATTAGTAGTGCAAGAGAAACAACGAGACTTTCCACCAACAAGATACCTAAGGCTATGGCATCCAAATGTATATCCTGCTAATAAAAATGCATTAAGTCCAAGTATCATTGTTCCAACATGAACTTCAATATCTCCTGTCCAAAAATGGGCTCCATAAGGGATATTCCAAAAAAGGGCTCTAAAGGCATCGAATGTGAGAACGCATATAAATATTATTCCCAAATAAACAAAGTATCTGTGTAAGTTCTGAAATAAGAACAATCTTGTTTCACCAGCATATTTGTATGTTCGGCCCTCTGAGACTGCACAAGCTGGCGGATCTCGTAAGAAAGCTCGGTAGTAGGCTTTTCTATAATAGTAACAAGTCAATCTCAAACCAAGCGGGGCCCACAATATCAAAACTGCAGGGGAACGCAACAGGCCTGGCCAAGAAGCTGGAAACATGCCAAACAAAGCATGATGACTTTCTGCACTAACTGAAAATAAAAGTGGAGAGAAAAAAGGCGAAAGCAATGATTCATATTCAATTCCAGGGGAGCTAGGATTTAGAATGGGGTATATGAGTCTCATACTCCCATAAATGACAAAAATCGACAGACCAAAAAACACTCCGAGAGGCTGTGTCCACCATCTATCCACCCTGTAGGTTGTCCCAAAACGGGAATTACTAAGTAGATCTTTTGTAAAAGGCATATTCTAAAAGTATTATTGTTTTCAAATAAATTACTGGATTAGGTTATATTCGTAATACCAATCACTGAAATTATTATATACTATCTCATCACTCAGACTCACTCATAAAGTTTCTGTATTATGTCCAATATGGATATAAGATATATCCTTTTTTCTTGACATTTTTTATGCCTTTAATACTTCAACTAGAAATATTTGAACCCATGCCAAATCTAATTTTTCTGAGGGCCAATATCACTGGAATAAAAATCAGAGACCCAACGACGAATGGAGACCAGATTGCAATTATATATAACAATGCCATTATGGGTGGGCCAAATGTCCTCCCGAGACTTCCTGCACTCTGGAAAACACCAAATGCGCTTCCTTGTTGATCTTCACTAGCTGCTAGAGAAATCAAAGTTGTGAGTGAAACCATGTGGCAAGCAATAGAGATAGCAAATATTCCTACAACCAGAAGAAGAATTATCTCGTCTAGGCCGATTACACCAAGAAGATATGGGCTCACCCCCCGAATAAAATATGAGTTTCCTATGGCAGGACAAAAAGGCATCAAAAACATAGATAATATTATCCCAAAAGATGAAAAAATTGCAACATCCATAGGCGAATATTTTTCAATCGATTTTGGAGCAATGGATCCATGAGTAATTGCACTAATTATGCCAACGTATGTCAGTAAAAGACCTGCAACTGCTGGGGAATATCCATATATGTCTGCAACAAAAGGCACGAACATCACTGTAACCCCCGAAAATGCTATGGCTCCTAATAGTGCAACGATAACAATCCCTCGAATAGACTCATTTTTAAGAGGTTCTAAAATATGTTCTAAATTATTTTTATTCCTTTTAACACCTCTGTCCCGATTTGTTTCTGGCAGATAAATTGCGCATAAAACCATTCCAGATAAACTCAATAAAGCAGCAACAAAGCTAGGCAATGAGTAGGGTGTTATCGGGATCATTGAAGGTAGAAAAGAACTAACTATGCCAATAATATAGTCTGTTGCTAAGAACCCTCCCAATGCTGGCCCTATTATAAAACCAACCGCAAAAGCAGCTCCCATCAGGCCAAGATACTTCGCTCTATCTTCCTCAGTAGTTACATCTGCAATATATGCATTCGCAGCTGAAATGTTCCCTCCCATTGCGCCAGCAAACATTCGGGCAGAAAATAATACTACCAATCCAAAAACAATATTAAATGAAGCAATTTCTTCTGCAATTCCAAAGAAAAACCACGCTATAGAACTACCTAGTAACGATATCATTAAAATAGGTCTCCTTCCCCATGAATCTGACAAGCTGCCTAAAAATGGGGCCGATACAAACTGAGTTAACGAGTACGAAGCTGCCAATAATCCAATCGCAATATCACTGACACCGAAGCTTCGAACATAAAACGGTAATATTGGAATAATTATCCCAAATCCTACTAGGTCTAGTAAAATAATGAAAAAAATTAAATATATGGCCTTCTTCGATCCACCAATCACATTCTCTTAATTACTCCATTAACGTTTACCTCTCGCGATTAAATTCTATTCCGGTCAAATCTTCTGATACTTCCCACAGCTTCTTAGAACTAACCTCATTTCTCGCAGAACGTGAACTATTCACTTTAGTAGGATGTCCTCTGAACTCCATAATTCCATCTGGTCCAATATAATCTCCACTGTCCACATCTCCCACTGCAGCGTAAAGAGTTGGCAATGCACCTATAGATTGATGTTGTGTCATTTTTCTCCATAACAGGGCAGAAATTTGATTTTCTTTTATCACATTCCTCGAAAGATTTGTGGCAGTCAATCCTGGGTGTGCAGCAACAATTTTAAGAGGGTGTCCCATTGAATCAATTCGTCGTTTAAATTCAAAAGTAAAAAGCAAGTTTGCCAATTTAGACTGGCTATAATTCTTCCACATGCTATACTTTCTCCTTTCACAATTAAGGTCGTCCCAAAATATTTTTGCTTTTTTTTCAGCAATACTAGCAACATTTACAACTCTAGAATTTTTTTCAACTAATAGAAGATCTAAAATATGCCCTGTGAGTGCAAAATGCCCCAAGTGATTGATGCCAAAATGGAATTCAAATCCTTGTTTTGTCATGGTCAAAGAATCCATCATCACCCCTGCATTATTTATCAAGATGTCTATTTTTCTGTAATCTTCATGAATCTGATCTGAAAATTTTTTGATCTGATTCAAGTCCGATAGGTCTAGAGGTGTCATTACAAGATTTGCTTTAGGTATCTCTTCTATGATTTTTTGAATTGCATTCATCCCGCGATCTTCGTCGCGACAAGCTAGTATCACTTCTGCACCTTTTCGAGACATTTCCAGGGCTGTTTCATAACCAATTCCGGAATTTGCCCCCGTAACAATCACGATCTTTCCCTTCTGATTTTCTATTTTATCCGCATCCCATTTAGTTCCCATATCAATCTTTGGTGAGTTTTAATATCTCATAGAGCATCTACATTCTTATTCCTTATCTGCTGATTATTATTTATATCAAAGGTAATATGAATATATATACAACGAACACCTAACACTTTCAGTTATGGTGGGGATAAAAACTTTAATAGGTGGAAACAGAGATCAGATGATCACTTGTTTATTTTTCGATGTATTGATTGTAATAGCTGCTATTGGGGTATTTACTAGTCCCATGAGTACAAGAACTTCTATTATAGTCGTATTGGGGGCGGCTATATTTGGAATAATATCTTTTGCATTAGGAGCAAGGTATGAGCGATTTAAATAACAAATCCTTTGGATTATTATTTATCTGCATACTGTGCCTCTTACTTGCTGGATGTTCAGGAGGAAGCGGGGATGCAACAGGCGTTGCTAGTTCAGTTTATTTAGACGATTCATACAATACTCCAACAGCATCCTATGAAGAAACAGCATCGCATCTATATACTGCTGAAATAACGAATAGCAAGACGTTTGATCCAAATCCTTTAACTATTGAATATATTGTTTCAGACTATGCTTCGGGCGGGGCCGGAGTTAGTTGCTGGCCATGTCCTCAGCTCACATGGGTAAACAATGATGATCGTCCTCATACCATCACCTCAGATTCGGGATCATTTGATTCAGGACCTATCGCCCCCGGAGCTAGCTGGGCGTGGACCTTTACCCAACCCGGGGATTATGAGTACTATTGCAGCTATCACGATTCAATGGTGGGATCGGTATCTGTAGTAGCAACAGTCTGAAAAATCTTCTTAACTAACTTGGATATTTAGGGTCCATTGTTATGCAATCCCGTCTCGTATCTATCGTTGGATTCGATAAACATCAGAAAACCGTGTAACTGTATCTATAGATTATGGTTTTATAATATTAACATTCAAAACAAAGAACAGCAACAAAAACATAGGCGGTACAAAAACCGTCTACATATTTTTATCATCCATGTATCTGCCTTGATCTTCTTTCATGATAGAATAAGGCCGAGGCCATTTTTTATCCTGGGACACTTCAGTCATTGTATGTCGACTGGCACAATTGTATTTATTAAAACCATAGTCCAATATGGATTCATAAAGGATGATGCCAATCCAGAATTAGATATCTTCGTCCATATGGATGATGTCGAAGGACCTGACTTGGTTGAAGGGGAACGAGTTGAGTTCGAGATCGAGAATGGCCGAAGAGGGCCTTTTGCATTAAATGTAAAACGATTATCTGACGCGGAATCTACCATGCAAACAGGCACAATTGTATTTATTAAACCCATAGTCGAATATGGACTCATAAGAGATGATGACAATCCCGAATTAGATCTCTCCGTTCATAGGGACGATGTCGAAAGGCTTGCCTTGGTTGAAGGGGAACGAGTTGAGTTTGATCCTCCACGAAGTGGGGTAACCAACATAGAACGATTAACTGACACGAAATAGACAAAAAAATATTCAGAACATAGAAAATTCTGTCCTCATATGTCTTGCTTAAAACCAACTTTTGGAAACTTCACTTTAAGATTATCTGAAGCTGCATATCTCCCAGCACACCTTGGACATCCACTACCTCTGGTTCTATTAACCACTCTCGCATCCCATTCATGTCCATTCTCACAAATCCACCAAACCTTTTTACCAGTTCTTGGAGTCACATCCTCTGGAGTCAACTCCCCATTTTTAGTAGGATGCCACTGTGCAGCTACCTTTGGAAACTTTATTTTAAGATTATATTCTGGGGAGTCTCGTCGTGACATAAGTAATATTAATCACTATAGTTCCCTAATATTTATAATTTTACCCATCTGGGTTCCAAGGGGGATGTCTCTTAGGGTGTATGGTATAATAACATCCTACGATGTCAACTGTCTGCAGAGATGAACTAGACCGTTTTAGAAATATAGGTCTGTTACTGGTGTCGATTAAGGTCAAAGTATCGACCACCCCAACGGGGCCAAACCTATAGATACACCACGACCCACTATCTTGCTAGGAACTATACCATTTCAGTCACACGAACCATTGTGCGATAAACAATCCTTGGATCTGAGTATTAAGCCCTCTTCCATGATAGACTAAGATCGAGGTAGTTTTTATTCTAGGACACTTTAGTTATTGTATGCCGACCGGCACAATTAAATTTTTTAACGACGAGAAAGGCTATGGATTCATAAAAACCGATGACGATTCTGACAAAGATGTTTTCGTCCACATGGACGATGTTGAAGGATCTGATTTAACCGAAGGGGAGCGAGTAGAATTTGGGACCGAGGATGGTCCAAAAGGGTCTCGCGCAACTAACGTAAAACGATTATCTGACGCGGAATAAGCAAAAGCCAATTTGGCTTTTCATCAATATTCATTAAAAGAACCTCTAATGAAATCGTATTTCAAGGGCACA
>Ga0114999_10002739_pt1 | contig 22762 bp, 35 predicted proteins | sample ArcticOcean_MG_C_3_FD_89820 | JGI IMG/M metagenome (GOLD analysis project Ga0114999, IMG submission 89820) | Marine microbial communities from western Arctic Ocean - ArcticOcean_MG_CB8_126 | ecosystem: Environmental > Aquatic > Marine > Oceanic | place: Arctic Ocean: Canada Basin | collected...
CAAAGGGCCGACTGCTCACGAATCTGACTTTGACCGTTCTATGCGATTGTTGCCACAAGGTGGATATCGCAATGTTGCTCCTAGCATGATTGCCAAGTCTGACTTTGGTTTTGTGGCTTGTGTCTATACCACCATGGATCGTGCAGCCAATCGCGAAATGAAGATGGCCGAAGCCAAGGAATCTGCATCGACTTCTGAATACATGGGTTCGGTCAAGACGCGCGCTGAATTTTTCGTCAAGTTGGTTCAAAAGACGTATAGCGACAATGCTGGTTGTTATATCTACAAGGTCAAGGACCGAAAGGGAAACCTCGGGGTCTTTTTCAGTAGCGATTCTTCTATGGCAGAGGTCAACGAATGTTTTCTTGCGAAGATGACTCCGAAGCGCCATAGCGTTTCTGATTTTCACGGAGGCAAGGAGACGGTCTTCAAACGGGTCAAGGTTGTTCAGAATGTGGGTGCATCGACGGCATCGTAATAGGGTGATAGCACAATTGGTAGTGTACCGGACTCCAAATCCGGGGGTTGGGGGTTCGACTCCTCCTCACCCTGCCAGTTTTTAGACAATAAAAGGATAGATGGTATGTTGAAATGTGAGCTTTGTGGAATTTTTGAGTATGAAACCGGGACTCCAGTATCAAAGGATACAGAAGAACATGTGGATGTTCGGGAGTGTATCAGGCAATTGAAAAAGCAAATTGATTCTGCGAAGGCAGATTAATTACGGGGCGTAGCTCAGTCTGGTAGAGTGTCTGCTTTGGGAGCAGAAAGCCGCAGGTTCGAGTCCTGCCGCCCCGATTTTATAAGGAACTAATAATATATGACATTAACTCCAGAGCTTAATGCTCACATACGAGAAATACTTAAACAACTGAAATCGCAAGGTCCTCAAGACCCTGCGGTTTCTTTCATAATTAAATCAACAATAGGCAATCTTTGCCGTTCAAAACTGCAAGCCTTTACAGCTAAATAAAACCGAGGAGAAATCATGGCGCGAGATGCAAAAACTGGAATTCAGGGAGTTTATGTTTTGTCTGATGATACGACTGAGGCTAATATCAAACATTGGAAGAATGAGATGAAAGTTCGTTATGAAACTCCTGACCAGTATGGTAAAGCTAATGAAGTTGAGTATACGGAAACAACCAATGGCGATGGTAGCCGATATATTAATTTTTGGGTATCAGCTTGATTTGGTTAATCACAAAGGATAGTTGCCCGTGGTGTGTAAAGGCAAAGGATCTTCTTAACTCATATGGGTATTCATACCAAGAGCTTAAAATTCCAAATTTAATGTCCAAGGAAGAATTTTATACCTTGGCCGAGAAACACCAGACTCCAAAAACTGTACCCAAGATTTTTAGTGACGATGAATTGATTGGGGGGTATGAAGATTTGGTAGATTGGATTGAAAACCATGCCGGTGGTTATGGTGATGGTTCTTTAGCCTAATAAGATGCTTACCAATTTCAATAAAATTAAAATGGAGCCCTAACTAGCTCTAGTTGACTGCTATATAATAATAGACATTTTTATCGCAAGTTTCGGTGATTGCGTTAAAAGTTTGAATTGACACCGATATTTAAAGGATCTAAAATAATGGCATTTCGTACTAATAGTCAGGCACGTCGGGTAACCGATTACCTCTCCCGGGGAAAGACCCTCACGGCTGCTGAAGCCCGCGCGCGATTTGGCGTGCAGAACTTCCGCGCTTTGATTTCACACATCAAGACCACGGTTGAGGCTTATGGTAATCATGAAGTATGGTCAGAGCCGACTGCCACTAGCACGTCCCGTTATGGTATGGACTCGCCTTCGTAATAGTCCGTTCTATAATAATGTTCTCGTTTAGAGCATGAATTGGGGGCGGTAGCTTTGTTGCTGCCGCCCCTATTTTTGGAGAAAATTAAAATGATTGATAGTCCATTTGAGCTTAAAATTACTTCCGATAATGCTTCTGGAGTTGTGTTAGACGAGGATGAGTTAAAGAAAAACGCAGTTCATAAAGATGCCAAAGGCGGCACTGAGTTAATGCTTGAGGGTTTGAAGTCTCGACTCGATCCTGAGCTTTGGGATAATTTCAATTTTATTATGTCGCGTGTGCGTGACGAATTTATTGATCCTGACAAACCCAACATTCTTTGGCTTCAGGATCTACCAGAAGATCCCGAGTCGGAGCATCTTAAAGAGGCATCTTCCCGCGAACGATTCGCCAAGATTGTATTTAATAGCCATTGGCAACAGCAACAGTATAATATGAAGCTGGGCGTTCCATATGAAGATGGTGTGGTACTGAAGAATTGTTGCGAGCGTTTTGAGCCTCACGAAAAACCCAAGGACGATAAACTTCGCCTTGTGTATTTTTCTACTCCTCATCGCGGGCTTCATATTCTAGAATCAGCCATTCGTCATCTAGAAACTCAGCGTGATGATTTTGAAGTGGACATATATTCTAGCTTCAAAATTTATGGTTGGGAAGAAGAAGACAAGCAATTCCAAGAATTGTATGATCGCTTGGGTGAACTCAAATCGGTTAATTATTATGGCACAGTTTCAAACGATGAGATTCGTGGTGCTTTGACCAAGAGCCATATTCTTGCATACCCTTCCACTTACATTGAAAGCTCATGTTGCGTTGCAATTGAAGCCATGGCCGCAGGGCTTTTGGCTGTTGTTCCTAACTATGGCGCATTGACTGAAACCTGTACTGACTATGCATGGATGTATAATTGGGAATCAGATCCATCCAGACACGCCCAGAAGTATTCGGGTATTCTGAGCAACGCACTTGACCAATATTGGGAACCAGCCCTTCAGCAAATTTTAAAACTACAAGTCATATATTATAATTATTTCTATAGCTGGGACATGAGAGCATCGCAATGGACTTCATTACTTACTGGCTTGAAGGCTGAGTTTGATGCTCGCCCCAAGCGAAAAAAGTATCCATATTAAGGAGATTCATAATGGATCTTTTAGTTAAGTTTCCAACCCGTGGTAGATGTGAGAAATTCTTTACGGTGTTGGATTCGTTCGTGGAAAAACAGTCAGGCGACCATAATTGTCATTATCTAGTTTCTTGTGATACTGACGATGAGACGATGAACAATCCAGATGCCATTAAGCGCCTTGAGTCATATGATAATCTTTCATACTATTTTGACGAACGGGCTGGTAAGATTGGTTCTGTAAATCGTGACATGGACAAGGCTCCAGACTATGATATTCTCATGCAGCCCGCAGATGATTGGCTGGCATTAGTGAATGGATGGGATGATAAAATTGTCGAAGAAATGGATGTATCTTTTGCTGATGGTGACGGTGTTGTCTGGTTTTTCGATGGTCATAATCGAGAGACTGATACACTTTGTATTATGGGCAAGCCTTATTACGAAAGGTTCGACTATATTTACTATCCTGAATATATCACCTTCTGGGCAGATACAGAATTTACTGCCGTGGCTGATTTACTAGATCGACTTTCGTTTAGCCCAGACGTTTTGTTTGAACATCAGCATCCTGATTGGATGCAGTCACATGGATATGATGGTCAGAAGCGTGGTTACGATCAGCTATATATTGATAACGATAAGCCAGAAGATCGCGACTTTGATGAACGATTGTTCCATGAACGAAAGGCGAAGAATTTCGATTTAGAATTATGATTATTTACATTACTGGGAAGAGGGAATATTTATTATGTCGATAGATAAAATACCAAAAGAGGGGAGGACGGCCGGTTGGTTTATTTTTGTGGATGGAATACATACTCAACAAAGTTATAATATTACAGAATCATATCCCATATTATTTGGCAATGAAAATTTCGATAGGTGTATTGTAATTGGGACATTTTTTGGTGGTTTGGAGGTTTTCATACGAAGACATTTAGATTTTTATGGAGATATTATCTCTTATGATATTGTAGATCATCTTTCTCAACATCCTCATGATTGGTTTAGGGAGGTTGATGTAGGTCACTATAAGGAAACTATTATAGAAGAAGATGTTCATGGTGTTTTTGCTGAATGTGATATTTATTTGAGATTATTAGATGTGTTTAGTGAAGGGGGTATGTCGGAAATTAGTCAGTTAATTTCTCAGCCAGGAAAAACTCTACTAATTTGCGATGGTGGAAATAAGGCAAAGGAGATTGAAATTTTTTCTAAATATCTTAAATCTGGGGATATTGTTATAGGGCATGATTATTTTAAGGATGGTATTGTTGATGATACTATTTGGCTTCTTTGTGAGTTAGATATTTCTATGATTTCAACTGCCATTGATAATAATAATCTTGATGCCGATAATGAATATACTGACTTGTTTGCAAAGAGTGCCTCTTTCATTGCAAGGAAATTATAGGGACTATGATTGTTCATACAAACACACAAGTAAAAGACGAATCGCTGTTATTAGAAAAGGTTCTTCCGTTTTGGCAAGAATATGAAGTAGACGAGTTTGTGTTTGTTGATGATGGATCTACTGATAATACTGTTGAAGTGATTAAAGATTTCTTGGGTGACGAAGCTACAATATTAACTAGAGATGATTCGTTTCACCACGAAAGTTTATGTCGTTCGACTCTGCTGGAACATAGTAGAGGTGCAGAAGCCGATATTGTAATTTCTATGGATGCAGACGAGTTGTTATCTCATTCATTTGTCCGACATTTTGGTTGGGTTGTGGAGCAGGCATTAGACCTTAAATTGCTTGTGTATCAATATAATGTTGTTGGCTCTTTAGGTAAGATTCGACAAGACCCAGAATATATAAACAATTATCGAGATTTTATTTACCCAGTAAAGCATACTGGATATTATGATTTAACTAAGAGAGAATTTCATGATCCTAGAACTCCTCCTATAAATCTTCCGGCCGTTCCAATTAAAGATTGTGGATTTATTCATTTACAAGCTCTTAATTTAAAATACTATGTGATAAAGCAACTTTGGTATAAGGTTTTAGAGTATAAAGAATATGGTAAAGATGTTGCTGAAATTAATGCTGCATTTGATCCTGTGATTAATGGTTTGGATTTTTGTGAAGTAGATACGCCAAAAAATATTATCGGTGATTGGACCTTTGATTCGTCTGTCTATGATAAAATTATAGACCAGCGCAATTATCTAGAATATATTCATGAACATGGTACTGAAGAATTATTTACATTTGGGAAGGAATATTTGTAATAATGCAGTATTTGATTACGGGCGGCGCCGGGTTTATTGGTTCACATCTTGTGGATAAACTTATCGGTAGAGGTGATAGTGTTGTTGTATTAGATGACTTGTCTACTGGTCGAATTGATAATCTCAGTCAACATAAAAATAATCCAAAATTAGAGATTGTTATCGGATCTATTTTGAATGTAGACCTTGTGGATGATTGTGTCCGTAGAGTTGATTCGGTACTTCATCTTGCCGCGGCTGTTGGTGTTAAGAATATTATTGATAAGCCGTTAGAAAGTCTTTCGACAAATATTCGTGGATCTGAAATTATATTGGAGAAAGCTCATAAGTATTCTCGTCCAATTCTTGTTACCAGCACAAGTGAAATTTATGGAAAGAATGTTTCTGATTCTTTGGTTGAGGAGGATGATAGAATTCTTGGTTCGCCGTTGAATGTTCGATGGTCATATAGCGAAGCAAAGGCTATTGAAGAGGTTCTTGCATATTCGTATTGGCGCAGTAAGAATCTTCCGGCTAGAATTGTTCGCCTTTTCAATACCGTGGGCCCACGCCAAGTTGGTTTTTATGGGATGGTAGTTCCTCGTTTTGTTGAGGCAGCTTTGCGTGGAGATGATATTACTGTATATGGAGATGGCAATCAAACAAGATGTTTTGGACATGTTGATGATATTACTGATGGTATTTTGTTGGTTCTAGAAAGTTCGGATACAGTTGGTAAGGTTTTGAATATAGGAAACAACGAAGAGATTAGTATTTTTGATTTAGCGAAGCGAGTGATCGAGAAAACGAATTCTGATAGTGATATTGTTTTTATTCCGTATAAGGAAGCATATGGTGAAGGATTTGAAGATATGGAACGAAGGGTTCCGGGAACTCAATTGATTTATAATTTGGTTGGCTGGAAAGCTGTTAAGAATCTGGATGAAATTCTTTATGATGTTATTGCGGATGTTCAAAAAAGGATTTTATGATGAGACAGCCAACAGAAGATTCGTTTTTATTATATCATCATATGGGTCTGGGTGATTTTTTTCAGCTTACTGGTTTGACTAGAAGAATGTACTCAGAGGTCGGGTGTGATTGTTTTTATTTAATGGCCAAAGACATATATGCATGAATTTGATTTAAATGGAGGTAAGGGAAAACTTGGAATTGGTGACCACTCACCAAAAGTTCAAGCGGTATATAAGTCGTTCTGTTCAGATAGAGGTCTTATTTTGATATGAATATTTTAATTAATTATGCACACGGCCGTTTTTATGAAAGTCAGAAAAATAATGCAAAAACAGGACTAGAAGTTGGGGGGTTTGATGAAGTTCGTACTTATAACTTTGATGATATTGACAAATCGTTTATGCGTAAAAATTGGCATATTTTAGGACATAAAACCGGCGCTGGATATTGGATGTGGAAAAGTTACTTTATTTTAAAAACTTTGAATGAGTGTAGCGAAGGTGATGTTGTTTGTTATTCTGATTCGGGCGCGTCTTTTATTGATAGTGCAAAACCGTTGATTGATATTTGTCAGGAAAATGATATTCTTCCATTTTATCTTATTGATCCTGATAAGCCCAGTTTTGAATCGTCTAATGATCCTCGGGGGAAGATTTTGTGGGAACGAGAGCAGACAAAGCGAGATGTATTTTATTATATGAATTGCGATGATATGGATGATGTTCGGGTACAGCAGGTACATGAAGCAAGGCCTCGATGTGGTTCGCCTCAGTTTTATCGTAAGTGTGATTTTACTATGCAATTTGTTAATGAGTATATGCGGTATTGCGAAGACTATAGATTAATTACTGACGCTCCAAATACATGTGGGTTTGATGACTATCCCGAAAATAAAGTATATAGACGCGACCAGTCTATTTTTAGTGTGTTTACCAAGATGTTAGGTATTAAGGCATATCAAGATCCTGCATATCCTTCATTCAGCCAACTGCCCGATACTGGAAAATTTTACTCAAATGAAATGCCGTCTGAGATTTTATACCATCAAATTATTGATCCTCATAGGAAATCACAGTAGTTATGCCTAAATTAATGATGATGCAGTCTGGTGGGTTTGGTGATATAATTACTTGTGCCCCAATTGCGAAGAAATATGCTGATTCTGGGTATGATGTGTATTGGCCTGTTCGTGAAATGATGTTAGATTTGCTCAGTAGATTTGATTATGTAACTCCAATAGTGTTGAATGATAGTGATGATATACCTATAAATTCTGGATTAAATTCTGGACCTGATGATTGGCTTAAAGCTGATGTGGTTAAGTGTCTGAAAATTTATGAGGAAGAAGGTTTTGATTATGCGTTAAATTTGGCAGACAGGGGCCCCCACCCAACTGCACAATTACCACATGAAACATGTCAAGAGCCTAAGTATAGGTTGTCTAATGTTCCGTTCGAGGAAATTTATAATTTATCATGGACGAGAAATATAAACAAAGAAGAGTCGTTATACACAGAATTGGTGGGATCGGAAGACGAATATGTTTTAGCTGCGTTAACCTCTTCTGATAATGAAGTTAAATTACCTATTCAACCAGATTGTAAAGTGATCGAAATGGATATAAAGGATGGGTATGTGATTTTTGATTGGTACAAAATCATCAAGAATGCCAAAGCTATCTATGCAGTAGAGAGTTCTTTTCATTGTTTTATGGATGGTATTATTCATGAAATTACTTGCCCAAAATATAGACTTCAAAGAATGCCAGGAAGATACTATACTGTATCTGAACATTGGACGAATTATGATTGATATAATAATTCCAGTTTCGGCTGGTGAGTTAATGGATAAATTGACGATATTAGAAATTAAGAAGAATAGAATTGCCGATAGTCATAAATTGAGGTTTATTAATGATGAATATGATCGGTTGAATGAAATTGCAATTCGGCTTGATTTATATACTATTGTTGATGCGAAGGTTTTAGATAATTTAAGATTAGTTAACCTAGCCTTATGGAATATTATCAACGAAATGATGATTATGGAAACTACTGAAACTTTTAATTATGTGTATTATGATTTGGCTAAAAAAATTCGTTCATTAAACGACGATAGATATGAATGCAAATCTGCTATTGATAATATTATAGACAGTGATGTGAAAGAACAAAAAGGATACACTGATGTGGAAATTAATGACTGATGATGCAATTTTAGATACTGAAAGAAGGGAACTAAGTGAGTTTATATTAAATTCGGAAAAATTAACTCAGGGTCCAGTTGTAAAAGAATTTGAAGATGCATGGTCAAAATGGCAGGGATGTGAATATTCCGTTTTCGTTAATTCTGGATCATCTGCTAATTTATTATTGGTGCGGGCTTTGGCAGATAGAGGACATAATTGGATCTGTCAATCGTCCACTTGGATCACCAATGTTTCTCCTGTAATTCAAAATAATTTAAATCTTCTTTTGTGTGATATTAGTCTTGATAATTTTGGTCCTAGATTAGATTCGCTTGAGCAGATGTTTAAAGAGAATCGAGATTGTGTTTTGTTTCTTACCCATTTTATTGGATTTCCTGCAATTAGCGATGCTCTTTTAGATTTATGTTTAAAATATAATGTTACTCTTGTAGAGGATTGTTGTGAATCTCATGGTGCAACTTTTGGTGAAAAGAAGATTGGTAATTTTGGAGTTGCTTCTTCTTTTTCTTTTTATTATGGGCATCACATGACTACCATTGAGGGGGGAATGATATGTACTGATGATGAAGAATTATATCACCAATTTTTGTTGTTGCGATCCCATGGTATGTTGAGGGAGCTTCCTGCGGATAAGCAAGATCAATATGTTGTTGATGGTGTAGATCCTAAGTTTACTTTTTTGCGAGATGGTTATAATGTAAGAAGTTGTGAAATTAATGCAAAACTTGGAATTATGCAGATTCCGCGAATGAATCAAAATATTGAAATTAGAAATGGTAACTATAGAGAATTTGTTTCTGGGTTAGATGATGCTAAATATTATTGTAATTTTGATGATGATGGAATTAGTTCATTTTGTCTTCCTATTATTACCAAAACTGGAAATATTTCTGAAGTGAAAAAATTATTAGATTCTGAGGGCATTGAGCATCGACCATTTATAGGCGGAAATTTATATAAACATCCTCCGTTTAATGATAGAGTTGTAGACCATTTTGAATTAAATTCTGAGTATATTAATTCAAATTGTGTGTACGTTGGAAATCATCAGGACATTACATTGGGTATGGTTTCTGATTTGGTTTTACAGTTAAATAAATTATAGGAGTTTATTGTGAAGAGAATTTTGGTATGTGGTGCAGGTGGGTTTATCGGCAGTAGTTTGGTGTCTCGATTAAAGACCGATGGCCATTGGGTTCGTGGTGTTGCCACTAAAGAGCCTGTGTGGGTCCGCGGTGTTGATATAAAGCGGCCGGAATTTGCGCCTACTGCTGCTGATGATTTTGTTGTAGGTGATTTGCGCGATCAGGCATTTTGTGAAAGTATTTTTGAACAATATGATGAGGTGTATCAGTTTGCTGCGGATATGGGTGGTGCCGGTTATATTTTTACGGGCGACCATGATGCCGATGTGATGCATAATTCTGCACAGATTAATTTGAACATTGCTGAGAACTGTAGAAAGTATGGAGTTGGAAAGGTATTTTTCTCTTCTTCGGCATGTATGTATCCAGAACACAATCAGTTGGATGCTGATAATCCAAATTGTGCCGAAGCGTCTGCTTATCCTGCTGATCCTGATTCTGAATATGGTTGGGAAAAATTATTCAGCGAACGATTGTATCTTGCGTACCATCGTAATTATGGGTTGAATGTGCGTATTGCGCGTTATCATAATATTTTTGGGCCTGAGGGTACATATAAGGGTGGTAAAGAAAAAGCTCCTGCTGCGATGTGCCGAAAAGCTGCGGAAGCTGTAAACGGTACTGAGATTGAGGTGTGGGGTGATGGTACTCAAACACGATCATTTTTGTATATTGATGAGTGTATTGAGGCCACTTTGCGATTAATGGATTCTGATTTTACTGGTCCAGTAAATATTGGATCTGAAGAAATGATTGCAATTAATGATTTTGCTCAAATGGCTATTGATATTTCGGGAAAAAATTTGGTTATTAAGAATGTTGATGGTCCTAGAGGTGTTCAAGGAAGATGTTCTGATAATAATTTAATTGCTGAGAAATTAGGTTGGGCACCTAGTAAGCCTCTTAAAGTGGGTATGGAAAAAACTTATCGTTGGATTTCGGGCGAACTTGACAATATTGCTATGTGGCAGAATTTGTGAAAGCCTTAGTAGTTCCGCTCTGTAGCACAACTGTTTCAAAAGAAGAATTGCTTCGGTGCGTTAATTCTGTTGTAGACCAAGAGTACCATCCATTTGAATGGGATTTGAAAGTTGTCTGTAATACGAACGACGATGATTATTACAACGGAATTAAATCAGCCATCAAGGACTTTGAGGTCGTCAAGACCAAGAGCAATGGTGGTAATGGAATGGGGCATAACTCTGTTCTTGACTTATATAAGAGTCTGTACAAGAAAGAGAACTATACCCATTTGATTATGATTGATGGTGATGATTTTTATTACCCATGTGCATTTGAATCCATTGGCGATCTTAATCAGATTGTCGATTTCGATTACCTGAGTAATATGCAGATTACTGATTCGGTAAGATGCCACGAAACCCAGCAGCCACACAAAGAAGTGATTCCTGGTGCCTGGCTTCATTCCTATTTCAATTTTCGATTTCCAGTTCCATCATACACTTATTGGGACGGGCACAACTGTACCGGGGGTGAAGTGACGCTGGCCATCTCTTCGAGGGCTGTCGAATGTGATTTGAAACATCTGGAAGTTCCTAATATTCCGGATGACTTTACGCACATGCTCTGGGCTCTGAAGGCTCATGTCGAGGGTAAACTTTTATTTGTGAATACTGACTGCAATGATGTCTATGTTTATGACAAGACGAATCCAATCGGTACGACGAATCAACCAGAATTCGTATTCAGCCCAGATCAATGGCCTGAGGCTGAACGGCAATTGTTACGAGGGAATACGTTTGAATGCCTGCGCGACTTCAATCGCCAACAATTGCCATGGGTAACAATACCACAAATCATGAGCCCAGAGGAAAAGATTGATTTCGTAAAGGCAAACTTAATTAATAAAGGGCAATTCAAGAATTGGCAAGCATAGAGACTTGACTTTTCTCTGTTTTTGGCTATACTATAGATAACTGATTACTGGAGAACACCCTTCGTGGCAAAAAAGAAAACCAAGCGAACCCGAATTAACCGCGCTGAAATTGTGACAACGTATGGCGAGAAACCCTCATTCGATGATTTCGATGATCTTACCGAAGACGAACAGACAAAACTTCTCGGCAAAGCCTTGCATTGGTATCATGGTGTATATTCTACTAAGGAAATTAAAGAGTTTCTTGAGGACTATGTAAAAAATAATCGACCGAAGTCTGACTTGGCTGCTATAAGATCGGCTTCACTATCATCTTCTACCTGGGGAAATGTATCCAAAATTATCACTGACGGATACAAGTCTGATACACTGACTGCTCGCCTGAATGTGGTTGTTGATGATTTGGTTGAGGATGGAAAAACTATTATTGCCCAGAAGACAAAAGAGCAAGACATTAAAAATAAATCTCCCATTCTCAGTATTCAGGAACGAGTATCCAATCAGGTACGCGACCTTCTTGGTGAAGTTGAAGCCGAAGTTGATGATTTCATTGTTGATGATTGTGAAAACTCGAATTTTGATATGTACAAGTTCTTGCAGAATAAGGAAGTTAAGGGTCCCCATACCAAGAAACTTCAGGATTATCTAGAAGATATTTTGTTTGAAGTGGAAGAGTTGATTGATGGTGATGATGACCAATTGAATGAGGGATATTCCTTTCTGTCAATTCCACAGCAAAAGAAGTATCGTAAGTTTATTCAAGGGATGATAGATGATTCGGTGGCGTGGGGGAACGTCCGTAAGGCAACAAGAAAGCCTAGATCGAAGAAACATAAATCTGTTGACCAGCAGGTGGCGAAGGTAAAGTATAAGGTTCGGGACGATAGCTTTAAGATCGTTAGCGTGTCTCCTGATAAGATGATTGAATCTAACCAAATTTGGATTTTCAATACAAAAGATCGTTTTCTTTATAAGTATAACTCAGATAGTGGAATGACAATAAAGGGAACTACGTTGCATGATTTTGATGTGGCTACTTCGTTCAAGAAGAAGATCCGAAAGCCTGATGCAATTTTACCCGAAGTCTTGAATAACGGTAAAGTGAAGCTGCGAAAGTTGATGGACACAATTGCCGCAAAGGAAACAAAAGTGACGGGTCGTATTAATAAAGATATGATTATTCTTAGGGTGATTTAGTAATGGTCAAGATTGGATTCACAGGCACTCAAGAGGGAATGACTATTTCTCAAAAGAAGTCATTCTTGAGTGTCTGGCAAATGATTGAAGATGAGCTTGGGCCCATTCGTGAATTTCATCATGGCGATTGTATTGGAGCAGATGATGAGGCTGATGATTTTGCCATAACTATGTTTACCCGTGCTGGAATTGGTACTGTGGTTATTCATCCACCCGATGTTGATACCAAGAGGGCTTGGTGTGTCGGCGACATAACTGAAAAGCCCCTTCCTTATTTGGAGCGGAATACTGAAATCGTCAAGGCTTGTGATGTACTAATTGCCACACCAAAAGAGCAAGAAGAAGTTCTGCGCTCTGGAACGTGGGCAACAATTCGCCGTGCAAGAAAATACAACAAGAAACTTGCTGTGATTTTTCCTGATGGTGTGTGTAAAGGATTGGAATGATACTGGTAGATCTGAATCAAATTGCCATTAGCAATTTGATGGTGAGTATTAATACCTACAATAAAAATCAAGAGATAAATGAAGACTTACTTCGCCATATGGTGCTGAATAGTCTTCGTGCATACAAGATGAAGTTTGGTGAGAAGTATGGCGATCTTGTAATTTGTTGTGATGGGCGACATTATTGGCGCCGAGATATTTTTCCGTTTTATAAGGCGGGGCGAAAGAAAGACCGTGCTGCTTCGACTTTGGATTGGACTCTAATTTTTGAAACGCTAAATAAAATCAGAGACGAAATTAAGGAGTATTTTCCTTATATTGTTCTTGATGTAAACCGAGCAGAAGCAGATGATATTATTGCCGTACTGGTTCAACATGTATGCCCGGTTGAAAATAAATTAATTTTATCTGGTGATAAAGATTTTATGCAGTTGCAACAATACAGTAATGTAGATCAGTTCGCTCCAGTTCAGAAGAAGTTTCTTCGGACCGATAGCCCTCAGGATTTTTTGAAGGAACATATTATTCGCGGAGATCGTGGAGATGGTATTCCTAATTGCCTGAGTTCAGATGATGTTCTAGTGAGGGGCGAACGACAAAAATCAATTTCAAAGAAAAAGCTGTCCGGATGGATGGCATCGGACCCCAATGATTGGAACGATTCTAATCAGTTGCGCGGTTATCGTAGAAACGAACAGTTGATTGATTTAGAGTTTGTACCTCAAGACTTGAAGGAAGAAATTCTTTCTCAATATACCAATGCCGTTTCTGGTGACCGAAGCAAGTTGTTTAATTATTTTGTGAAATTCAAGTTGAAAAATTTGATGGAAGATATTCAGGAGTTTTAAAGAATGCCAAATTATAGTGAGAGTCTACCCGAGCTTTTTGGTCGTGTTTCTAAGGCAGAAACAAATGACGAAAAAATTACATTGCTTCGCGGGCATAAAAATACCCAAGCACTGCATACTATTTTGCAAGGAGCATTTCATCCCGATATTGTGTGGGAGTTGCCCGAAGGCTCTCCTCCATATAAGAAGGATGATAGTGAATATGGATTGGCTCCATCTATCTTAGAACGAGAAGTTCGGAAGCTGGTTTATTTTACTTCGCGCACAGGCAAGCTGATTCAGAATAAGATGAAGCGCGAAGAAATCTTTGTCAATATGCTGGAATCAATACATCCAAGCGAATCTGAGTTGCTTATTCAGATGAAGGATAAAAGGCTTGATGGATTAACAGCCCGATTGGTTTGGGAATTTATGCCTGGGCTCATTCCCGAGCCAGCACCGGAACCGGAGCCTGTTGCTGTTGCTGTTAAGAAAACTAAGCCCAAGAAGAAGAGGTCAAAGAAAAATACCGATGGGTAAAAATAAACGGTCTAAGACTAGTAACGATTCAGACTTTGACGAAGATTATTTTGATGATTATCGGCAAGAGCGCAAGCGCAAACGGGAAACCCGACGCGAACGACGAAAAAATAAGCGTTCAGTAGATGATGCTATTAATTCTGCATATTACTATGCCGATGAGGTAATTGAACAGTTAGGATATGAAGACGAGGAATTTCATTATAATAATGATGATACTTAATATCAAGGGGTTTTCGTTTCCCTATAGGAAGCGAGAAAAAAAGTGGCAATGTAAAACTTGCCACTATCATTAAATAGGCGAATAATATAATAGGGGTTCTATAGAGGACCGTGAATTGAACGGAGTAGCAAACGCCGTAGACTGCGGTTAGTAGCGAATGAGGCTCAGCTGGCCTTGAGGGAGATTCACGGAGAATTTATGGATAGCCGAGTACCGATACGGCGAATGAATTGTTGGAGTTTGGGAAGTAGTTTTCCTTTGCAATGACAGATATAGGTCCTGCTCGGAGAGCCGGCTACTGGAGCCGTTAGTCGTTAAGTCGGGGTGGATCCTTAAAGGAAGAGTCATACTTAATATTTGTGTTGGTAGTGTTCGGGTACGAATGCATTGACCCTTCACAGAATGGCTTGTGATTTTTGGAGTAGAAACCCTGATGGTCCCCACGGGGGATAGGGCACTTATCATACAATTGTACGGGGGGAGTACCTTCCCCCCGCGCCTTTTTTATCAATATATTATTTTGAAGGATATGTTGTCATGGATATGAAACCTTACGACAATCAATTAAGAGTTCCCTCTGATGAGCTTGTAGAAATGTATTTAAGCAACGAGCATAATGCCACACCAATCAAAATGCTCATTGGTACTTGCGACAAACAAAAGCAGTTTTGGATTTCCAAAAATATAGACCACGGCGATACTGTTATTATGTCCGATCATGATGATTCTGATGATTCTATTTTTACCCGATGGAAAATAAATCGAGGTTTGGCCAAACAAATTAAAATGGCCAGGAGTAAGGATCAACGCATTATTTGGTTCTGTGGGGGGTTAACCCAAAAGGATCGGAATCGTGTCCTAAAGCATTTGCCGAACTACAGGAAATATGCTGTTGTTTGGGAAGAAGATATAGATCAAATGTTGAGTGATGGATATGAACGCCCCACCTTAGATGAAGGCTTTGATGATTTCACTTACATTGTTTCATAAATACCATAATAAGGAGACTTTATGGAATTCACTACATTAGAACTTATTTTATCTGGTCTGGTTTTAGTAGCCGCTGGTGTGAGTTATATGTGGGGGCATGATGAGGGAATTGGCGCCGGAACAAATGCTACTATGGAAATTATGATAGAGACTGGGCTTGTATCTCGGTTTAAGGGTGATGATGGGGACTGGGAAGTTTGCTCTGCGGGTATTATGAATAACATTTGCCCACAATGTGGATTTGAAGACGGGGAAATTTGTGGCAAACATAAATAAACTATTTAAAGCCCGAGATTATAATGCCATGGATGCGTGTCTTCGGGCTGCCGGATTTATGAAAGACCGTCGTGCGCCCAGAGGCGGCGCCCGGAACTTTCATCAGGAATATTTGGAGGATGCCATGTCAGAAGAAATGGTTTGTGATTTTTGTGGCGAGTCTGCCGAAGCTCTACGCCGGATTGCCTTGGATGACGGATATGACAGGATCACCACGAAGTCTGCTCCGATGTATGCATGTACGCCTTGCTCGACTGAAAAAGAGCAGACGCGGTTAGGGTTGCGCCGCAAGAGGGCTTCTGTCGGCTTTTAGCCCGCCCCCCGAGTCAGAGAGCGTCTTAGGGAGAAAAGACCCGGAGAGGGCGTCCTCCGCCGCTCCAAAACTCCTTTAGAATCAAACACTTAGAACAACCATGTGGATTTCTCAAAACCCCTTTGGAATCAATCACTTACAAACGAAGTTTTTTCGTTCAATCCCTTGACTTTATCTGAATCTGAGGTATACTTTATATGTAGCTGAGAGAGGCGCCCGGGGATACATTCATTGCCCCCCAGGCGAACTAAAAATTTGTGGGACCCCATCGTCTAATTGGTAAGACATCGCAACGATTGGTAATCACCGAATCTCCCTTTACTTTTCCTAACCAGCTAAGTTTTGGGGTGTTTTCGGGGCGGGGAATGCAGGTTCAATTCCTGCTGGGGTCAGCATCTACCAAACAGAGCCGGAAGGTTCTGGGATAACGAGGCGTCTGAAGCACGCCTACAACCCTGAAAGGGGAGAGGGTAGAGGTTCCCATCCAGTTCGATAAATCAACGATAGAGGAAGATATGAAACATTTCAAAGATACTGATTTTCACTCAAGCGAAACGCCTGAGTATACAAGAACTTCTATGTTCGCCGAGGCTTCGGAACTGAACATGCCTCCGGGAATTTGGCCAACGTATATCAAGATTTGGGCTGGGCATGATTCTCAACGATACGGCGATGTTTTGACTCGATGCTCGCTGGATAAATCCGGCGCTCGTTATGTGGGCGCGAACTTTAATGTAACAATTTTCAATGATTAGTAGAGATGTATAATGAATATCAATTGGCGCAAAGGTTCTATGGGTGTTGAGAGCGTAGCCCAGGGATGGTTGACTCGCCCCGGTGATCTGGAGAAGCATTTCCGCGATTCAACTCCTAAGGCTGATGTAAGTGTGATTTTCTGGATGGATGATCCTGCCGAGTTTCTTGCCCAGCAGGCAATCAATTCTTCGTTCGATTTCAAGGATTTGAGTGAAGCTGAGATTCGGGTAGCGGCAAACAATTTTATTGAGAATTTTCTCGATTGAGGTTGACAAACTCCCCGTCTTGAGGTATACTATAGTTAATAATGGTAATTCTGTTCTAGGGAGTTCCTGGATATAGAATTACTAGGTGTGAGGAAAACAGCAATGGCGAAGGTCAAGCAGTTTGAGCGTGTTCTGGAAGTTCTCCAGAATGCCTCGCCGAAGTCAGTCAGCAAGGAAGACCTTGCGGCTGCACTTGGCAAGGATGTGGAGATGTATCGCATGTCTACATATATTTGGGAGGTCAAGAACAAGGCCGGCGTCCCGGTTGAGGCCATCAAGGATGGTCGCAAGGTCGTAGGTTTTCGCGTGGTAGATGCCACTACGGTTCCGGCGCCCGCAACGGAAACGGAGATTGTAGTAGAAGTCGCCGAGACCGAGGTGGCGGATGCCGCGACGGCGTAGTATTTACGCCAACTTTTAGAATTTGGGGGGCGTCCTTCGGGTCGCCCTCCTTTTTCTGTATTTAGGATCAGCCGGGTTGGCGGAATTGGTTTACGCGCCGCACTTAAAATGCGGTGACCGAAAGGTCATGCGGGTTCGAGTCCCGCACCCGGTACCATTGTTTACGAGGTAATAACCTATGCTATCTTATTTGTTTATATTTTGTGTTGGATTGGTTTTAATATCACCCTTCAGTAGAAATGCTCGTAAGATTTTGGGTGGTATTTTTACAGTTACATTTGCCGTACTTTTTGGCTGGATATTTTTCATTGCAGTATTGGGGTTGTTGTCTTGTTGGTTTGATGCGGCTTGTCATATTATGAATTAGCCCGTGTAGCTGATTGGTTTAGCAGAACCCTTGTAAGGTTCAGACGCAGGTTCGATTCCTGCCGCGGGCTCCAATTTTATAAAATTGGTGAGATAAATAGTTATACAATTTAACTATATAATAAAGTAGTTATAGGAGAATTTAAAAGTGAGAGGTCATTTAGAAAAAGAACGCCGGCGCGCAGATGCGCTAGAACGGGCAAAGAATTACAAACCTTCTGAAGATCCTACGGGCTTGCGCGAAAGGGTTCGCCGAGGGTTGGTTTCTATTGACGAGGCAATTAAACTTGCTTCTGGATATAACGATAATATTCGGGCATGGTTGCGCCGTCGTAAGGCTAATAACACAAAGGTATCGACAAAGAAGATTAAACTGCCGAATAAAGCTAAGGGCGGTAAACAGAAGCGAACAAATGATCGAGCGAATAAAAACTCTACTTCATAAATTATATATTGAGCAGGTTATTATACGACTTTACCACGGCTTAGCTTGGCGCCGAAATGATAAAGATGATTAGCTATGCCTATCTATGAATATGGATGTAAATACTGCGAGCATACGTTTGAAGTCTGGCAAAAAGTAAATTCCAGGCGAAAGCGAAAATGCCCAGAATGTTCTCGAAAAAATGCGCTAAATATATTACTTGGTCGAACATCTTTTAAGTTGAAAGGTGGAGGCTGGTATAAAGATGGTTATTCTAATGTTTCAAAAAAAGAAACTGATTAATAAAAGGAGTTAAGTGATGGCTAAAAGTGAACCTGTGGTTGATGAGATTACTGAAGAAGAAACAGATACTTCGGAAGAGCTTGAGTTTATTGATTCTTCTGGTAATGTAGAAGAAGGTGTTACCGATACTACAGAAGAATTTTGGGAAGCATTCGAGGATGAAAAAGCAGAGTCTTTGACGACTGTTTGGGTCTGCGATATTTCTTTTGATGTTCCGGAACAAGGGCGAGCCAGAGATATTTTTGCCTGCACAACCAAGGAGAAGGTTGTGACTAGACTCTTTTCTATTATATCATCTCCTGACTTGAAGGAGCCTTGTGATTTTGATGCCTCAAAGTTCACTACAAAGCAGCAGGCCATTCGAGAGTTCTTCGATGGTATAGAGTCGCGAAATTTGTTTGTTGGTCTAGTTCCCGTATTCTAATAGGAACAGGTATATGCCACTATATTCATATGAATGTAAGTCCTGTAAGAATTTTTTTGAAGATTCTTATAGAATTGCTGAACGAAATATTCCTACAGAAAAGCCTTGCATCAAATGTGATGGTGAAGTTGTCCAGGTAATTATGGGAATGAATATTGGTGATTCGGTTCGACTCGGTATCACAAAACCGAGTAGTGAATTTAAAGAGGTATTAACGAAAATTAGTGATGCTCATCCTCGTAGCAAACTGCACGAAAAACTTTCGCAGGGGAGGCGAAAAAAAGGATTTGATTGATGTTTATTCATAATGCTCCCGTCGAACTACCTGACGGGAAATTGAAAACTGTATATGAAGATGGTAGCCGTTTTTATGTGACACCTGAGGGAAACAAGTATCCTTCTATTACGTCAGTTCTTGGCGCAAACCCGGAGAAGATAAAGGGTTTGATGCAATGGCGCAAGCGTGTGGGTGAAGCTGAGGCGAATAAGATTTCTCAAAAAGCGTCTAGCCGAGGAACGACTGTTCATAAAATGTGTGAAGATTATTTGAACAATGAGAAAGAATATATTAATGGAGCCATGCCCGACTCTGTGGGAATGTTTAGTTCATTGAAACCTATCTTGACACAAAGCGTAGGTAATATTTACGGGCAGGAACTAGCATTATATTCTGACCATCTAGGCGTTGCCGGGCGTGTCGATTTGATTGCCGAGTGGGACGGGGTTCCTTCTATTATTGATTTCAAGACTTCAGCTCGCCCCAAGAAACTTGAATGGGTTGATGATTATTTCAGACAATGCTCTGGCTATGCAGCCATGTATTATGAGATGACTGATTTCCCCATTAAAGATGTTGTAATTGCCATTATGGTTGATGGTGATAGCCCTCAAATTTTTAAAGGAAAGGTATCCGACTGGTTGCCTTCGTTGGCTAAAGCAATTGTTAATTTTAAAAGAAATATGTGACGTATTAATTATCGTTTCTCATGATCCTATGATTAGAATTATTGTTCCGATAGTCCTATTAACTTATATTGTGGAGAAATGTCTATGACATTGATTAAGTATTTTGGTATCACTGCTACTACATTGATTTTGTTTACAGGGGCATTTATTTCTGGTTTTATGGTGGGGAGTCAATCTAAGACAGTTTTTCATTCTCATATAATTAGTTATCTTGATGCTCCATCTAAAAAGAAACCGAACATTACTGAGATCAAAAATGTTCCTGTGGCAGTTACCCCCAACTTACCTCTTCGCAAGTTTGAAGTTTCCCGGCCCATTTCAGACGATGAGTTTGATTGTCTTTCGAGAACGATTTACTTTGAAGCAGGCAATCAATCTTACTATGGAAAGATTGCCGTTGGTTCTGTTGTAATGAATCGTGTAAACGACGAACGATACCCAGATACTATTTGCGGTGTGATAAAACAACACAAACAATTTTCTTGGTACTCCGACGGAAATTCAGATGTTCCGTTTGATGGTCCTGCATGGGAAAATTCTATTCGAGCAGCCAAGGAAGTGTTGTGTGGTTGTGACAAGGCTTCGGGGCTTTTTGATGATGCGTCAGTTCAGTATTATCATGCAGACTATGTATCTCCCTCCTGGGCAAATAAAATGGAAAGGGTCGCTAAAATTGACAATCATATTTTTTATAGGTAACTTATTGTGATAATCTCTAGAGATACGGTTGATGATCTTAATCAGACATATCAGAAAGATCATCAGGTAGATGGGATTACATTTGTTCGATGGTTGCATCCTGATGGGTATTATGGTTATGACACAGGTGCCGATAATGCCATGTTTACAGGATTTTATTTAGCTTCGGCTGCTTTTAGATTATCTACTATGCAAGGAGAATTGCCGGGATGGCTACTTCACGATATACACCAAACTCTTCAGGGTATACATTTACTCACTAATGTGTCTGGTACTCCAGGAGTTTTGGCTAGATTAGCCTTTCCTTTAGATGATGCATATAAGAAGATCGGGTATGCCCCGGATTCTATGCAACCCAAGCCTTTGGGCTGGGGCCCCGGAAATACTTGGTGGGATAGAAAAGAAGAAGGTTCCTTGTATGAATCAGACACGCATATGTATTATTGTCGAACCACTAGGGATCAATTAACGGGTATTGTTTTTGGATTGTCTGTTGCTTGGAATATATTAAGTAAAGAATCCTCAGAGAACCCATTAGTCGAACAAAGCAAATCTTTAATTCAAAGCATTGCTCGGGATCTTGCTGACCGTCTAGAGAAAACTAACTGGAGCCTAGAGGATCATACAGGGCTTGTTGGAAATACTAATGCCCATAAATTGAGAGATAATTTGCGAGAGGCATTAGTTCTTCTTAATTGTACGGTTAATGACATACCTCGCCCCTCTACTAACAAACTGAAAAGATTTTATCGGTTTTTGTGGTTTCATACTTTTTACTACAGGTTCACCCGGCGCATGTATGCTTGGAATTTGAGAACAACAAATGCATTTTCGTTGTTCATTAATGAACCAGATCCAAAACTTCGGGCTGGTGCCGTAAAGTGGATGAAGCGAATTTCGTCATTCACTAAAGATGAAGATAATGCATTCTTCATTTTAACAGAAGCTATAATGGGGAATGATGTTCCATCGAGACGAGTAGATGTAGCATTAAAGGCGCTTGACCAATTGGCGGAGGTGGGCCATAGTAAATTTTTTGCTTGGCAAAAGCCTAAAGGTACAGCAAAAATCTCCGGTGAGGGTGGTCGATATGGGCCTGGGATTGATGTGATGTTGCCATATTGGATGCATCAGTATTATTTGAAAAGGCGAGTATAATATGGATATAGTGTTAGACAAGAAGGTGTTTTCTAAGAGAGTGGAAGACTTAGTTCAAGCTAAGCCCATGCCGTATATGGACGCAATCATCATGTGTTCTGAATTAATAGGACTAGAGGTTGAGTCTGCGGCCAGACTTATTAATAAAAATATTAAAGAAAAGTTAGAAGCTGAGGCTCAAGACTTGAATTTGATGCAAAGGTGTGCTAAACTCCCCCTATGATTTCAAAATTTACTTTGCGCGATCTGCGTAATTTGCGCGGAAGAGATGATAAACCATTCTCTTCGCTTGATGCCCCCAAGTATGCCCCCTACCGAGATGGTAAGGGGCAGCTTGATGTTGGTATGAAGCCCATCGACACACCCTACATTGCAGGGGCCTACAATAAAGAGCCTGAAGATGTTATTTTTGACATCGACAAGTTTTGGCCTTATTATATGAACAAGAAGCACTGGCTTTTTGATAATTGTCGTGATGTGGTATACCAAGACATTAACAAGAAAAAGATTACCAAAACTCATCGCGAACTATCCTCGTTGAGTTATTTGGGTATTGTTGATATTGAGCATGGGCTTGATTCGTGGAATAACCCTAACCCTAATTGGGAGGATTGGGGTTCTGGAGCCTCCGGACTGTCTTTTTTTGAACGAATCAACCGCAAAGACGACGGCTCCAGTATGTCTACATATCGAAATTATTTTGGTGGCCCTACTGTTGATGTTTCTTTTTGGGGACCTACTTGTGATAAGTATGGATTATTAGAACTAGCCCAGCTGGTTCAAGAAGAC
>Ga0114999_10002743_pt1 | contig 22720 bp, 22 predicted proteins | sample ArcticOcean_MG_C_3_FD_89820 | JGI IMG/M metagenome (GOLD analysis project Ga0114999, IMG submission 89820) | Marine microbial communities from western Arctic Ocean - ArcticOcean_MG_CB8_126 | ecosystem: Environmental > Aquatic > Marine > Oceanic | place: Arctic Ocean: Canada Basin | collected...
CGATCGTTCTGGCGGCGGACACCGATCAGACAGGCGAGCGAGTCACGACATTGTTTGATGACATCCGCCTCGCCGCGACAGTCGATCAACAGACAGTCGATCAATAGGGCGGAAAGCTCTCAAGCGGCGGCCTGTCTTGCGCCCTCCTGCACGGCCTGCATCATGGCCTTGATATAACCCCACTGATAAGCCCACGCCTGCCTGTGGGCGCCTGGTTCACTGTGTCCGGGGCCATGATCAGGAACCACCATGTGCGAATAGCCGACTTCGTGCAGTGCCTGCATGTTCTGATACATGCTCATCACGCCCTCGTCTGGCCACACCTCCTGGAACTTGCTCGGGCCACCGATGATGTTGCGGAAGTGGCAGAGGAAAATCTTGTTCTGTGCGCCGAATTCACGGATGATGGCAGGGACTTCATTTGGGGAGTCATCGGTGGCTTCGGCCATACAACCGAGGCACAGATTCAGACCGTGATAGTCACTTTCACAGATCGTGATGAATTTGCGGAAACCATCCGGCCCACCCATCACGCGGTCGACGCCGCGGAAACCAGGTGGCAGCCAGGGATCACAAGGGTGGCATGCCATACGCACCTTGCATTCTTCCGCGACGGGGACAACGCGCTCGAGATAGTATGTGATTCGTTCCCAGTTCATCTGCGCCGTCACAGGTTCGTCATAGCGCTGCGAATCGTCCGCCTTCTCCAGATCCCACGTGCTATAGGATGAGTTTCCACGCCCTGGAGGATCACTCGGTGTGCGCTGATTCTCCATGGCACACAGGTAGTATTTGATCGCAGGAATGCCCGCCTCTGCCGCCTGGCGAATCATATTGCAGACGAGGTCGATCTCTTTGTCGCCTTCTTCGCGATTGCCAAGCATGTAGTTGGGCACCTGACCGCCATTGCAGTTCAGGGCAGCGATGGGAATCGCAACCATTTCCATGTCGATGCCGAATTTGGCGCACTGCTCCTTTTTCTCGATCAGTTCCTTCACATCCCAACCGACTTCACGATCAAAGGTGATGAAGTTCTCGTTCTTCGCTTTGACGCCATGGCGAGCGAGGAACTCAAGATCCTCGTCTGTCGTCGTCCACTGCTGCGTACCTACGTGCATGGGGTGATCTCCGTGCTGTGAGGGATAGATGAATCAGATAAGGTCACTGTGCTGGTCGCGGATATGGCTGAGAATCCGTGCAACCGTTGTCTGTGTCGCATCGATTGCGTCGTGCACTCTGTGCGCCCAGGGTTCGTCACCCAATTGGCGCCGCCACGTGCCGATCGCGTCGGTGTTGGCTTGTCCCGACTTCTTAAGTCTTTCTGAAGCCGTTGCGAGTTGCCGTTGGCGACTGGGTGTGCCCATATCACCATGTGCATGAAGGTGTGCAATGTCCCAGATGGCTGACGCGAGTTGCACATAACTCGACACAACATCCGTCGCCAGAATCAGTTGCCTGTGAGCTTTGCCGTCGAGATGGCCCCGCGCCGCAAGGCAGACCGCAAGTTTTGTGTCGAAATCTTCACGCCGATGAAAGTGCCGGAAGATGCCCTCGCCGAATCTCGGTGCATCGCCTGCTTCGACCCTTTTGGCGACAATGCCCATCGTGTAGTGGGCTGGAAAACCACCATCGTAGACATCGAATTCCACTTCACCCAGCAGGTTTGCCCACTGCCCGATTCTCTCGGGCCGCTTCATGCCCTCTTGAGTGGCCCAGGCCGTGGCAAAGTCCTCTACGCTGCGGCCGTCTCCATTCCAGGAATATTCGGCCAGTGCAGCAATGCTGAAGCCGCAGATTTCTCGCACCAGTGTTCCCCAGGCGAGCATGCCATACGCAGCGGCATATTTTCGACGATGCAGCTGCTCGACGTAATCGCGGATTCGCTGCGCCGAGTATTGCGGCACTTTGGTCTCAGGTGTGTCGACATTCCCGTAGGCTCCGATGGGCACGTCATAGCTGGCGATCCATCGTCCCTCGTTCGCCGCCGCATCAAGCAGAGGATTGGCAAACAGATCTCGCGGTTGATGTCGAACTCTTTCCATTCCCGACGCGCAGGCGCGCTCGAAGCGCACTGGCGCCGGTAGCTCTGCAAGGATCTGATCATCCTGCTCAGGTGTCGTCGTCGAGGAAAAGATGCGAATGCGCAAATCAGGATAGGTGCTGCGCACGCTCTCCCACGCAGCCAGGAAAGCGCGTGTCTCGAGCACGAACTGACCTGCCGGCGTGCAGCGCTCGCACTCACACTGGCAAGGACGTTCAGAAAGCCAACAGCTGATCTCATCAGCACCCTGGCTGGCGATCGACTCCAACCATTCAGCCAGGACCTGCACCAGTCGCGGCTCTGAGGCACAGGGCGCACGATGCTGATTGCCCTGCTTGTGGGCGAAGTAACGACCTGCCAGCGCGCCGTCGCCTTTTCCGGCCAACTCCGGATAAGCGCGAAATAGCCCCGTGTCGTGGAGGAAATTCAGATGCACGACATAGGGCAGATATTCAAAGCCAAATCGGCGTGCCCGCTGCATACGTTCTACGTCGATCGTTGCTGAGTTGCGACGACCACGTCGGACAGGGAATAGCTGCGTATCGGCCATCTTGCCGTAGTTGAGCTTCATCGCGGCCAACCACTCAATCCACGTGCCCACCTCTGGAAAATTCCACAGACCGCGCTGGTCCATATCAGGCCAGTCGACCACCTGTAGCAGAGGAACGTGAATGCGTCGACCCGCAGGCGTCTTCAGCAATCGCGCCATCGTGCAGGCTCCATAGAGACCACCCACCGGCCCATGACCGCAGATCACGATCCGTTCGGCTGAGATCGTCATGATCTGATACGCTTGTTCTGCATTCGGCAGCCGGCTGAGATCCTGCAGCGGATAGTGGTCGGCAAGGTCGGCGTACGTGCCCACCTCGATCGTGAGGTCTGCTCGGCCCGTGCCGCTTGCGCCGATCGCCTGTCGCAGGGTCTGCCCCGCTTGCTGCAGCTGTGGTTCGTCGCCGGTGACAGATACGCGGATCCTGTTCGCAGCCAGATGAAGGCTGTCCGCGACAAAAAATTCCTGCGGCAAAGGAAGTAGCTTTTGGGTCCAATTACGTGTTGTCATGGCGCGAACGATACATCGTAAAAGATGTCGTGGTCAACGCCGATTGAGTCCAGACGACAGGGGATGTGTCATTTTCGGCATGAAACCAAATACACGCCCGATCATGGCCCTGCTTACTTCATCTGTGCTGGCCCTTGCCGTATCGGCACACTTAGTCGCAGGTGTTGCGGGTTGATGTGGATGCCACAGACCTGCCACGCAAGTTGCTCCGCAGTCGTATCCAGGTCGATGCTGAGGTTGACACACTCGCCCTTCTGTACCCGAAGTGGATTCCCGGTATTCACGCGCCCCGCGGGCCCGTCGAGAATGTTGCGGGTTTGGTGCCTCGCGACGCTGAGGGGAATGTGCTGGCGTGGGCGCGCGATTGGGCCGCTGTGTTTCGCTTTCTCGTCCCGCTGACACAGACGGCGGGACCTGTAACGGTCGATCTCACGTATATCACCAATCAGCCGTCGACGAATTCACGTGGCACCGATGCATTTGGCTATCGAACACTCGGCATTATCAACTGGAATACGATTCTGTTGTATCCCGAGGGCGCCGTCACCGACGAGATGGAAGTCCAGCTGACGCTGACCTTGTCGGCGGGGTGGCAGGCGGGTTCGGCAATTCCTGTGAAGGAGCGTCGAGACAATCGCATCACCTTTGAACCGCTGTCGCTGACGCGGCTCGTCGACAGTCCTCTGGTATGCGGCTTGCACGATCGCCAGGTGGAGTTGGCACGCACAGATGTCGCCTCCTATCTGACCGACATCGTCGCGGATGAGGCGAAGGATCTGCCGGCAGATAGTCTCCTGCAACCACTCGGTGATCTCGTGCTTGAAAGCGAAGAGCTCTTTGGGCCGACGCTCACTTCGACAGCTATCACTTCTTGCTCGCCGTCAGTGATCAGGTGCCGCGCCTGGGGCTCGAGCATCGCCAGAGTTTCCTCAACGCGGCAAAAGCGGACGCCTTTCGAGACCTCGACGGGACGAAGAATGGTCTCGGCTATCTGTTGCCCCACGAATGGGTCCGACAGTTTGGGGTTGATGCGCCGCGGTCAGTCTTATTATTTCGAAGGGCGCTGATGTGGCTCGATTTTGACGCGCGAATTCTTCGAGATACGGCGGGCGAGGCGCTACAACGGGTAAATGATCAGTCGCCCTGGCTTGAGCTGATCGACGCCGCCGTATTTCAGACACAAGAGCAATTCGTCGCTTCCTGGGTGCAGAGCACTGGATATAGACTCGAGGTCACGGATGAGCGACCCACCTCACTCAAGGGAGGCGAATCACGTGAAAAATATATCTATCTCGGTGCGTCTCTCGGCCTGACTACGAACAATGAGGGTATAGTCACGAGCGTCACACCCGACGGTGTCGGTGATGGAGCGGGGATGTTCGAAGGACTCAAGATCGTTGGTGTCGAGGGTCTCCTGCGACAGGGCACATCGATCTGTTGGCCCTCGACGCTGACAAGTATGTCAACTTCGCTCGGGGCTACGATGGCGGGCTGAAGTATCTACACGCAGTCCATATTGACGAACAAGCCGACCGATTGCTACTGATCGCGACAGCCCCAGCCCTGGCGCAGACCGACTATCTACACGCATGTGGAGATGATTCTTGCTGACCGATGAACAGATCAACCTCTTTCAACGTGAGGGCTACCTCAATGGCGGTGTGCTGCTCGACAATGACGAGGTCGTTGAGCTGCGCGCCGATCTGGAGCGTGTGCTCGAGATCGGTCCCGATGGATTTACTGATGGTGATCCGCACCCCGTCTCTTTTGGGGATCTGCGCAGTGGCGCAGATGGGGCCAGCAATACACCCGTTTGGCAGATCGTAAATATCTGGGAGGCGGCCCCCGCCTTTGAGCGCCTGATTTATCATCCCTTCATCGTCAACGCCATCAGTCAACTCACTGGCTTCCAGGATCTGCAGGTTTGGCACGACCAAGTCCAGTACAAACCAGCTGAGACAGGTGGGGCTACGACTTGGCACCAGGATGCACCGCTGTGGCCAATTCTCAAACCCATGACGCCCGTATCTGCCTGGATCCCGATGGATGACGCAGATGAGGACAATGGCTGTATGTGGATGGTGCCAGGCAGCCACAAGTGGGGGAATCAGATCGATTTTCTGCGGACCAATGGTGATCTGCAGAAGTTGGAGGAGTTCAACCAACTCAATGCATTTGAACCGCCCGATGGGGGGGATGTCACTGCTCGAGCCTGGCCCGTGAAGAAAGGGGAGGTTTCCTTCCATCATTCACTTACCTGGCACGGCTCGCCATTCAACCAGTCGCCCCGACCAAGGCGGGCGATTGCCATCCACTATATGACGGGTGAAGCCACCTTTGATGCGAGTGGAAATCACCTGATGAAGCAATTCGTCGATCTCGCCGATGAGGCGCCTATGTCTGACGCGGGACCACATTTTCCCGTCGTCTGCCGAGACGGCGAAGCGGTGGGGCCACCCACGCCACTGCGCTCGGCAAGCTGAAGAACACAACGAAATCAAGCCAGAAAAGGGGACCACGAGGATGGACGAAGTTCGGATCGGCATCGCCGGAATCGGCGGGATGGGCTCAAATCATGCCACGTATCTATCGCGTGGCGAGGTGCCACAGGCGAGACTGACGGCGGTCTCCGATACGGGTGATGAGAGATTGACGTGGGCGCAACAGACATTGGGTGAGAGTGTCTCACGTTTCGACGATGCTGAGGCGATGATCTGCTCAGGACAGGTAGATGCCGTGATCGTTGCGACACCCCACTACTTTCATCCACCGATCGCCATCGCTGCCTTTGAGGCTGGACTTCATGTGATGTCAGAGAAACCGGCTGGTGTGTATACACGCCAGGTGAAGCAGATGAACGAGGCAGCGATCAAGAGCGGAAAAGTCTTCGGCCTGATGTTGAATCAACGGGCTCGCGGCACAACCCGGAAATTGCAAGAGTTGGTCGCTTCTGGTGAGCTGGGTGAAATTCGCCGCACAAACTATATCATCACCTCCTGGTTTCGGGCCCAGAGCTACTACGATTCCGGCGGTTGGCGGGCGACGTGGGCCGGCGAAGGAGGCGGCGTGCTGGCAAATCAGTGCCCGCACAATCTCGATTTATGGCAGTGGATCTGTGGCATGCCATCCCGGATGCGCGCCTTTTGTCACTTCGGCAAACATCACGAGATCGAGGTTGAAGACGATGTGACGGCGTATGTGGAGTATCCCAATGGCGCCTCCGGTGTCTTCGTGACCACGACGGGCGACGCGCCTGGAACCAATCGCCTCGAGATCACAGGGGATCGGGGAAAAATCGTCGCCCAAAACAACAAGATTACCTTCCATCGCACCGAATCTTCTGTGAGTCAGTTTCTCAAGGACTATCCTGACGGCTTCGGCAGCCCGAATGTCTGGACATGCGATGTCTGGTGGTGGCGGTGAGCACAAGGCGATCACGACGAACTGGATCCAGTCGATCCTTGATGATGGCAAGACCCAGCTGATGGCACCCGGTCTCGAGGGGATCCACAGTGTCGAACTCTTCAATGCCATGCTGCTGTCTGCGTGGACGGATGATTGGGTCGATCTGCCCGTTGATGCTGACCTCTACTACGACCAGCTGCAGAAACGCGTGGCTACGTCGAAGGCAAAGGGCGGTGGTGGCAAGACGATGGATGTCTCGGGGACCTTCCAGTGAGTATCGATCTACACTTGCGACGACAGAATCTCGAACTCGATGAGGCTGGGCATATCCATTGGCGCGTTGTGGAGGAGACCACCTCCGTCGAACCTGCGTCTACGGCGCTGCTACTGTGCGATCTATGGGACAGCCATTGGAGCCGCGGTGCCCGAGAGCGCCTCGAGGTCCTGATACCGTTGATGAATGACGTGATCAAAGCCGCAAGAAAAGCGGGGCTGCTGGTCATCCATTCGCCATCGGATACGATGGATTTCTACGAGAACATCCGGCGCGGGTGCGAGCCCAGATGACAGACCCTATCGAACCTGTTGCCGTGTTGCCCGCAGCAGCTCGCGACAGCGCAGCGCTTGTCGGCGAGATGTTTGCCCCCAGTGGATCGGTGGACGAATACGATCCACCTCTGCCTGTGGACGCGAGTGATGAAGGGTCGACGACACCTGAAGATTCCCCCTCCAAGCAGTGGAGTCGGCAACATGAGGGTATCGAGATCGATGCAGATCACGATCTGATCAGCGATGATGGAGCTGTCGTGTATGGCGCTCTGCGTGCGCGCGGAATCAATCGAGTGATTCTCATGGGCGTGCACACGAACATGTGTGTCCTGCACCGCTCTTTCGCGATCAAGGCGATGGCCAAACGCGGCGTTGATATGGTCCTGGTGCGCGATCTCACGGATACGATGTACAATCCCGCAAGGGCTCCCTACGTAGACCACGATGAGGGGACGCGGCTCGTTGTTGGCTATGTCGAGAAATTTTGGGGATCAAGCATCGACAGCCAGGACCTGCTTTGACTGTCATGCTTGATGGGGGTGGGGGATATCAGTATGAGGAACATCCCGGGGACTGGGGACGACTACCGGAGGGCATGACCCTGCGAGAGGTGGCCGATGTTATCGTAGATCGGCAGGATCGAGTTCACGTGCTGACACGGGGGCCCCACGCAATCATCGTGTTCGACGCGTCTGGCGAGTATCTCTACTGCTGGGGAGAGGGGGTTTTCGCTCGCCCTCATGGTGCGACCCTTGGTGAGGGCGACACTCTTTGGTGCGTAGATGACGAGGGGCATGGCATCTATCACTGCTCGCTGGCCGGTGAGGTCCTGCGCACCATTGGCACACCTGGCCAGGTAGCACCGGCTCAGAGTGGTCGGCTCCTTCAACAAGCCGACAAAACTCGCAGTGCATCCCGTCAGCGGCGAGCTGTTTGTTGCCGATGGCTATGGCAATGCTCGAGTGCATCGCTATTCACCTACGGGCGAGCACATTCTGTCCTGGGGAGAGAGTGGCTGTGAGGCGGGGCAGTTCAATCTACCCCATAGCATCGCCGCCGATTCGCGTGGACGGATTTTGGTTGCGGATCGTGAAAATCACCGAGTCCAGATTTTCGACGAGGATGGCAATCATATATCACAGTGGACGAACATTCATCGTCCCTGCGCATTTCACATAGACGGCGATGTCGCCTACATCGGCCAACTGCCAAGCCATCTACCGGTGAATGCCACCTATCCTCGAATTGGTGCCTGCGTGACGATCCATGATCTCGATGGTCAGCAGCAGGCTCGTCTTGGAGCTGATTTTCCAGGGGAAGATCCGGGCCAGTTCACGGCACCCCACGGCATCGCATGTACACAGGCGGGGGATCTATTTGTAGGCGAGGTCTCCTTCAGTGCCTGGGGCAGCCGCCTCCCCGTGCCACGCACGGCCCGCTGTCTGCGCAAGCTTACTCGCGTCTGATCTGCATCGCCGCTTCGATTTCGGCTGCGCGCAGCATCGCTGTGCGAACATCTGCCAGATCTACCGAGTTGTTCAAAGCGTTGATCTCCTCGATTTGAGGAGAAGAGGTGACTCTCAGGTGTCCGTTCCGTTCGAGAGGCGTAAGTTTTTTAAATCGAAATGCCATGCGTCGTGGCAGCAGATCGTCCGGCGCGTCGATGACCCCGGTTCAGTGCTTCGTGTCGTCCTGCCGCCTCGCGTAGTTGCGCTCCGACTTCACCATCCTCGAAGAAGGTGAAATCGACAAATTCTGATAGAGATCCGTGTCATCGCCTACGGCGCCGCCGAATTCCCCGGTCTGCCGTCGAAGGGGGGGCGATAAAGCCACGCACCGCGCGAGCGTCCTGAACGGGTACATGCTCCCCGCCGTCAACAGTCTCGGAACTTCAAGTAGTTGCAGATCTACATCCATCGAACCTTCCGGCGCCGCGAAGCGACTAGGTGTCTCTGACCTGCCCCGATGTGACGAAGGCCACTTTGACGCGGTCTATAGTGCGATTCAGCTGCAGGGTCCTGTGCTTGTCGCCCACCTCGACGGTGACCAGGCCGACACTGTTTGCCGCGATGTGCAAGGAATGTGGCGTGTGCGGACGCAGGTGAACCTCGCCGCCGATCTGATCCCACGGTACCGATAACTCAACTGTCCAATGGTCGACGTCGATTCTTGCAGCGGCAGGCCAATCCGGCGGATAAGGCTGAAATCTTCCCGGACGTCGTCGCAAGCCCCAGCGGGCGCCAGCGGCATTGACGAGCACCTGGTCGATAACCATGCGCTCGCCACACATCTGGATGGTCAGCAAGGTGCCGCAACTGATCTTGTGGAGGCGCCGGTTCCTGACAGTGATAAGGTGAAGTAGAGGCTCTTCGCATCGTAGGTGACGAAGGCTTCCACCGCCTGAACACGGGGCCTGATCACGATCCGATCCAGAGCAAGAAAGCTGGCAACAGGACTCCCACAGCAAGCAGACCCCAGACAATCAGTGGCTTGGGGGCAAAACGAAAGGCCATGAGAATGCCTATGGCCGTCGTGGCCACGATGCCAAGGGCTGCCAGCAGGGCGACGACGGCGAAGGCTGTGGACCGATGTGCATTGCTGCCGGCACGCTGATGCTCGTGCACATCAGACACAACGGACAGACGGTGGGCGCAATATAGCTGCCGTCCTTGGCGTCCTTGTGGAAGCCAAATGTTTGCCACGCTCCAGAAAGAGCGAAGAAGAGAATGAGGGGGGCGATGGGTACACCCATGTAGAGATGCAGGCGTCGCAATCGCGCCAATGTTTTGCCGGTGATCAAAATCGTTCCCCTTGCTGGAGTTTCGCACACGAACACCTAAGTAAGCATGCTGGCACCGGCGAACTCGAGGCGTGGTCAACCGAGGGCGCTGACACCAAAGGCTTCGGGGCGTCTCTTCACATCGACGAACCCCGCCTCCTCGAGTCGGCGGATGACACCGGGTGTGACACGCATGCCTGACGGACTTTCGAGATTGCCGATATAGTGGAACAGCCGGCCTCGTTTTGCCAGAACCCGCCGAAGTTGGGCGTAGAAGACGCCCCCGTACAGATCTCCTGCCAGTTCCAGAACCGGTGGGTCATGGAGGATTCGCTCAAACTGGTCGTTCTCAAATTTCTCGATTTCCACTGCAATGTCACCCACGCCGCAGACGATCTGTTCATCATCGAACAACTCCTGCGACCACGGGTTGCTGCGCTGCAGATCGATGACCGCGGGGTCGATCTCGGTCGTGTGCACGCTCAACGCGCCACGGTGTCGTGCTTCAATGGCTGTATATCCGAGCCCTGTTGCTGTGTCCAGCACACGACAACCGGACAGCCGACCGAGGGGGGCCAGCTTCAGCTGTGTGTCCTGTCCGGGATGCAATCCCTTGATACGGTGCATCAGGGTTCCGGACAGAAGCAGAGCGGGTGGGCCTTCGGTGGCGTAGAGACTTGCCAGTCGTCCCGTCATACCAGACATACACTGCAGCCGCCGAGGAGCACCTGACGCGATTTCGAAACAGCCGTGGTCGTCTGCAGCAATCGTTTCGATCACTGCCCAGGGCAGCACCCCCGCTGGGCCGTCGACGCCTGAGGAGGAGAGACACACCTGTTGGGTGGACTTGCCAAGGTCGAAACTGACCTCAGTCGTCGGGGCGTCCTGAGCTCTTGCCGCCAGCAGCTTGTTGGCAGGGCGGGCACTCAGCGACACTACCCCAAGCGTTGGCACAGCGCCTGGGTCTGTGTCACGATCAAGGACTCGATCTCAGCGGTGAAGCGGGCGGGGCGGCGAAAATAATGGTGTGATCCGTCGACTTCGTAGCCACCGAGAGGATGGGCGTTGGCGCTCGGAACATAGGCAATCAGGCCATTGGCATAGGCGACGGTGATCGTCGTTGCCGGAGCAAGGACCTGCTTGATATGCAACCCGATTTCGCTGAGCACCTCGCCTCCGAGGAAGACGATCTGGAAATCGTCATTTAGTTTGACGATCTGGATCTCGTGCGGGCAGTGCGTGGCAAGATTTCCGTGCTCGCGTTGGTTGAGCATGAGATGTGCCCACGCCTTCAGCCAGGGATCGTCCCCAGCCGCCCTTGCACGCAACTGCTCATCGTTCATGCGTTGATCGTAGGGCAAGCCATGGAAAACATGATCAACACCCAAGGCCTCTGCGGCGACCGTCTGCTCTGTGGATCGTGCGGCGATCACCTCGCGCGCCATGTTGATTCCGGCCGCCTCAAGCTCCTCAAGATCGGGCCGAGGAAACTCATCTGCCGGCTGACCGCCAAACCAGGGTCGCACATCTCCCGCACACCCCGTCGCAAACAGGGCCGGCGCCGTGGTATCTGTCTCGAGCTGTCGACACAGAAACCCGGGATAGTCAGGGCCGATGTCGTAGCCGCCGACACTGGTGGGGTGACATCCATAGATCGTCAGCGAACCAAGCAAGACATCACTCTCACCATAGAACCACAAGGTGTCGAGGTCGCGATCGATCGGCCCGTCAGGGTGCGGTGCGAAAAGTATTCCGCCCTCGCCATCGGGGCGACGACGATTGACGCCAAAGGCGGATTGACCGCGACTGTGACCCACTCGTCCGGAGGCGGCCTGGGAGATTGCTTGCATCGCTGCCATCTGGAATCGCTCCATCAGCCATGCCGCATATTCCAGCTCGACCTCTCCTGGCATATTCCACTGGGATAGAAAGGGCGCGCAATGTGTGTGCGTCGCCGTCAGCACGATCTGGCGCGGCAGCAGTCCTGTTACGTCGGCGATGGCTTGTCGCACTTCGGCGTCGTAGGGGGGGGTGTAGCCGATCACATCTGCTGTCAGAATCAGCGTGCAGTCGGAGTCACCTTGTAGATAGACTGCCCCCGCGTTGAGTGCGGCATAGGTCCCTTCTGACTTGTGATCACGGTTGGCGTATCCCGTCATCCAAACGGGCACCTTCGGTGTGACATCAATTTGGGCGAGGCCGACCTTCATGCCTTCTGACTCCTGCTGGAGATGCGATTCATGAGAGGAGCTGACCCGCGGCGTCGACCTGGTCAAGGCCGAGACCGCGCAGGTCGGCGAGGGTGCCCGCGTCCTCTGCTTCATAGAGACGCCAGATCAGTCGCAGGCCCTGCAGGCTTCCAGGGCCATCGGTGAGTGGTCGTTCGCCTGAGCTGATACAGTCGAGGAAGTGGCGCATCTCGTTTTCCGTATGTTTGCCGGTCTCGTGGTGAGACACGACTTCGGGATCTGCGTCCGGGCGCAGGATGCGAAGCTCTCCGGAACTAATGTCCGCTTCGATCATGCCTTTGGTTCCATGGGCGTGGAAGGTGTAGCCGAGACGTGTCGCTCGCGCACCCCACGTGCCAAAGTGATATGCGAGTCGGCCACCCTCGAATTCGATCGTGACATTGCTCGTGCCCTCACGCTCCATCCATTCGGTGCCTGTATTTGACCCCATATGCGTGCCGCGCACGGGACGGCCCATATACCACAGTAGGATGTCGATGTAGTGACAACCATGAGAGAATAGTTGCCCACCACCGAGGGAAGACTCCTTTAACCCCCAGTGACCCTCTTCATACTGCGTATGCTGCTCTGTCCAGATCGAAACTTGAAAGATATCACCCACGGTCTTGTCATCGATCAGCTTTTTCATGCCAGTCACAAGTGGATGGAATCGCATGCAGTAGGCGACCATGAGCACAAGATCGCGTCGCCTGGCTTCGTCGATGAGCTCCAGGCACTGAGCCTCACTGATCGCCATGGGCTTTTCCAACAGGACATGCTTGCCCGCTTGCAGACATTGCATGGCGATGGGGTGATGGAGATGGTGAGGAAGAACGAGCAGGCAGGCATCGACATCATCCAGGACCTCCTCTACGTTGGTCGCGATGCGAATACCGTCCACAACGTCGGCGACAGCGGCAGCGCGTGTCTCATCGATATCGACAGCGGCAACCAACTCGAGGCGGTCTGCGAGAATCTCGAAACGACGCAGGTGGGCGCGAGACATGCCGCCGCAGCCGATCAGGGCAAGTCGGGTTCTGGACATGGGGAAGTGGATGGGCTCCTTTTAGGGCCATGGAAAACACCTTCGGGCTCAATATCGGTTCCTGATGGGATTCAGACCATGGCAGTTTTTCAACCAGGATGGAATGGTAACAAATGAGCAAGTTGTTGACACAAGAGGATTTCGCCTTCTGGGACACCAATGGCTACGTCGTGATTCACGACGTAGTGCCCACGAAGAATCTACAAGCCGTCGTTGATGAGGTATGGAGCTTTCTGGGAATGTCTCCGGACGATCCCGATGACTGGTATCGTGAACCGGCGCGTCGGGGTGGGATGGTCGAGATGTATCAGACCCAGGGACTGTGGGACAATCGTCAGCACCCCCGCGTGCATCAGGCCTTCGCCGAGATCTGGGGGACGCCGAAACTGTGGGTGAGTATGGATCGGGCGAACTGCAATCTTCCGCACCGTGAGGATCAACCCGACTGGCAACACAAGGGAATGGTGCACTGGGATACGGACACATCGAAACGGCCAATCCCCTTTGGTGTGCAAGGCGTGCTCTATCTTGAGGATACCGCCGAAGATCAGGGCACTTTCCAATGTGTCCCAGGATTCCACCGGCACTTCGAGGATTGGGTCCGGGAGCAGCCAGAAGATCGTGATCCGCGTCGTCCGGATCTGGAGGGACTGGATGTGCAGAAGATTCCCGGCAAAGCAGGAGACCTGCTGATCTGGCATCGATTGCTCGCCCACGGCAATTCCGCCAACCACACAGACAAACCACGCTTGGCCCAGTATATCTCGATGTCTCCCGCCCATGACAGCAATGAGGCGGCGTGTCAACAGCGTGTGCAGATGTGGCAAGAACGGCTGAGTCCCGATGGCTCGGCGTTTCCAGGAGATGAGCGGCGCTGGGAACAGACGAATGAACCGGCAGAACTGACTGTACTTGGACGCCGCCTGTTGGGCCTTGATCGCTGGGGCGATTGATTCAGCTGCAAGCAGACTGATCCAGCCTCAGCGAGCGAACGGTGACATTTCATGTGAGCGCCCTGCTCAGAAAACTGGATGCAGGAATCGAACCGAAGCGGTGGCGATTGCCACTGAACGAGGCATAGTCCAGGCGGGAGGAAGTGCACGATGAGCAAGAATAAACCCGTGGCCCAGACAACAAAACAAGTGGCCCAGACCACCATTGATGTTGGCACGGCGAGTGAAATTGAGACGGGAGGGCCCGTCGTCGTCACGGACGGCACACCTGTACCGATCGTCGTCTACGTACAGGAAGGCAAGGCGTTTGCCGTCGACAATCGCTGCCCGCACATGGGTTTCCCTCTGCATCGCGGCACGGTGAAAGATGGCATCCTCACCTGCCATTGGCATCATGCCCGCTTCGAGATGCGCTCAGGATGCACCTTCGACCTGTTCGCCGACGATGTGGATGCCTATCCGGTGCAGGTCCGTGACGGCCGCGTTTTGCTCACGCCGACGATCGCCGGACGAGATGCCATTGCTGCTGGATTGCGTCGCTTGCAGGATGGGATGGAGCAGAATATCCGATTGATTACTGCCAAAGCAGTCGTGGCGCTGATCAGTGCAGGTGCTGATCCAAAGCAGATGGCCCGCGCCGGTGGACTATTCGGCGTCCGCCGTCGTCGTGATGGTTGGGCGATGGGGATGACGATCATGTCGGCCATGGCCAATGTCGCCGATCATCTTCAGGGAGAGGATCGCATTGGCCCGTACTACCATGGATTGACGTGCGTCGCCATCGACTGCGCTGGCCAGCCCCCACGAATCCTGCTCCGACCTCTCGAGACAGACGATGTGGATCCGGATGCACTCAAGCGTTGGTTCCGCGATCTGGTAGAAGTGCGCAACGCCGATGGCGCCGAACGCTACCTGCGCACGGCCATTGCGGATGGTTGGAGTGATGGGAGGCTCGCTGATCTGATCGTCAGTGCAGCGACGGATCATTTCTATCTCGACACCGGTCACGTCGTCGACTTCATCAACAAGGCCTTCGAACTTCTGGATCGGATCGGCTGGGACGAAGCGGGGGACGTTCTAACGTCACTTGTCGGCCATCTGTGCCGTGCGCAACGTTCAGAAGAGACCAATGCCTGGCGCAGCCCCGTCGATTTGAAAGAGCTGCTGTTGCCACGTCTGAGCCAGCTTGGTCAGCTCATGGCGGAGGCGAATGGATCGACCTGGCAGAAGCCCGATGGATTCATCGATGCCTTGCTCGGCGAGGAACCTGCCGCCATCGTCGAGGCTCTCGACACGGCGGTATCATCGGGGGCGACACCACTGCAGCTGGCAGGAGAGGTGGCCTACGCCGCCGCTCTGCGTGTCGCACGTTTTCACGTGCAAAACGAATTCATCGACTGGATCGGGGTGCTGCACACCTTCAGCTACGCCAACGCCCTGCAGCAACTGCTCAAACGCCATGAATCGGCAGACCTACTGCGTGGCGTCTATCACGGGGCTCTGCGAATCTATCTGGACCGGTTTCTCAATGTTCCCCCGGCGCGGCTACCCTCGACGAAGGGCGCCACAGCGAAGGGTGATGGTGAAGCGGTCCTGACTCAGTATCTCGACCTGCTCAACAGGCAGCAACAGGTCGATGAAGCGGGGCGTCTCGTCTACGACTACGTCGCTGCCGGTCACGACACAACTGAACTGTTTGGCGCGCTAGCAGAGTCGCTCGTCCGTGAAGATGCGGAGTTCCACAGCTATCAGATGTTGGAAGCGGCGATCCGGCAGCATGCAGAGCGATCTGATCAAGAGGAGCGACGCCATGTCCTGGTGGCGGCCGCACGGTATCTGGCAGCGCATGCACCGACGCAGCGTTCGATGCTGCAGACATTACGGATTGCCCTCAGACTACATCGAGGCGATCCCGTCTTCGAAGAAGAGGAGTAGAAGAGTGTGGAGAAGTGCTAATCGCGAAACAGATCGATTACGTCGAGTAGACTCAGTCCTGTGTGGTAGCCGGGGTCGGCATCGGCCGTCGCCGGAATGGCAGGAGAGACGGTGCCCTCGATGTTGAGCGTCTGGATTGCCATCAGGTGGATCTCGGGCCGCAGGTAATTCTCTACGAAGGCATTGTGGCAATCGCGCCAGATCCCGAGGCAGGACTGTCGCACATCCGCATCATCGCTCTCCTGCCAACAAAGAGCCGCGGATCGAATCGTCTCTGGTAACGACCACCACGGCATATCCGTGTGCAACGGGCGACGACCCACCATGTCGTAGGCCTTGCAGATTCCTCCCGGATGGGGCTGAAAGCCAAGACGAAAGATCTGCTGCAGAATGGTCGGCAAGGGAGCCGCGGCGCAGCTGAGACGCTCCAATGTCAATGCGTCAACTTCTGCATTTCTGGCGGCACGCAGAAATTTGTAGGCGAGACCGACGAATTCCAGGGCATGCCCGGGATCGCATAGAACCGATCCATCCTCAAGTCGCAGTGGCATATTGTCGTCGCCAACGAACTCCCAGAAGTCGCCTTCTTCAAAGTCCGCAAGTCGTCCATCCACATTGGCATGTATCGACAACTCGTGCTCGATCAGGGTGAGTCCTTCGTCAATCGCTGCGGCATCCCCCGCGGCGGCGGCGAGGGCGCTGGCACCCAGCTGGATCATATAGGGACCATGGCCGTGACGGCCAGGTAAAGCCTCGATCGGGTTGGTTGGGTCCAGTGGCTGCTGGTCTGAAGCGAATCGGCGCTGCAGGATGTCATCGGCGACAGCCTGCAGCCACTCGCGTGCCTCCGCCTCTACTGCGGTATTCTCCAAGTCACGAGCGGCAGCGAAGAGTCCCTTCGCGCCGAAAAGATCGCTATAGCCACTTGGTGTATCAGAATTCTGTGACAATTTAGTGCGATCACCATCGGCGGCGAGGACGAAGGGGACTCCATCGGGCTTCATGAAGAAGAAGAGATGGCCGTCGTTTACGGCGCGTAGACGCTGCACCGAATCGAGGACGATCTGTTCCATGGCGCGTAGGCGAGGGCTCAACGAGGCGATATCGTTGTTGTGATGTCGCTGGGCCCACTGCGCATGTCCGGCAAGGGACTCCAGCCCTCGGCCTTGGATCCAGCCATAGATCGTATCTCGTCCGCGTACGATGTCTGCTGAATCGAAGTCCTGGCCTGTCTGCAGGTCGAGCTTCGTGTCGACGAAGGGATAGCTGCCACCATGCCGCTCGAAACGTTCAAGGACGGCGCGGATGTTTGTTGCGCAGATGATTTCGTAATCTTTGACGGCGGCGAGCAGGTCCTGCTGCGCCGGGTTCTGGGGCAGCAGATACCCGGTGAATGTTGAACCGGCATGCTGCTGAGCGGTGTGCAATTGGTCAGAAAACGCGCCGCAACCTTCGTTGTGATTCATCTCTTGTGCCACGTCCCTTGTAATGATCTACGATGACCGATGTGGTCATCGCGCTACTACTTCAGCAGACTCTTGCGACCCACGACACTGCAGAGAGGGCAACTTGCCAGATCATGACTTCGAGCCGGGCAGTACTCGCGTCCGAAATAGATGATCTGCAGATGCAGTTTGTTCCATGTGCTCTCAGGGAAGGCGCGTTTCAGATCCTTCTCTGTCTGCTCCACATTCTTGCCATTGGAGAGTCCCCATCGATAGGCGAGTCGATGAATGTGCGTGTCCACGGGGAAGGCAGCTTGTCCGAAGGCTTGTGCGACGACGACGGATGCTGTCTTGTGGCCCACACCGGGTAGGGCCTCCAATTCATCCAGTGTCTGCGGTACTTCGCCGTCGTGATTCTGCAAAAGAAGCTCGGATAATCGGTGAATATTCTTTGATTTGCCTGGTGCCAGACCGACGGTGCGAACGCACTCGAGAATATTGTCGACCGTGAGTCTGACCATTTTCTGCGGCGTGTTGGCTCGCTTGAACAGAGCTGGGGTTACCTCGTTCACCTTGACGTCCGTCGTCTGTGCCGACAGCAATACGGCAATCAACAGTTCATAAGTCGAGCGATGATCCAGTGGGATCGGCGGTGCCTGATAGAGACGATCCAATGTGGTCGCTATGAAGTCGACTTTCTCCACTTTGGTCAATGTGCTCATGAATGAACTTGGAGGAAGGTGTCGATAAGTGTGCGAGAGATACTGATGCCGTCGGGCAACGAAGGTGGTAGATGCTTGGCGGAGAACCATCCGGCTTCGACGATCTCCTCGTTGTCGATGCAAATCTCGCCACCAGACCACGCAGCGGTGAAGCCGACCATCAGCGAATGTGGAAAGGGCCATGGCTGACTGCTTTGATAGGTGATCTGTGTGACATCGACGCCAACTTCCTCCTTGATCTCACGGGCTACCGCTTCCTCCAATGTCTCCCCTGCCTCGACGAAACCGGCGATGATGCTATAGCGACCTGTTGGGAAGCGGGCATTGCGTGCCAGCAGAAATTCATCCCCCTTGTGGATGAGGGTGATGACGGCGGGCGAAACGCGAGGGAAAGACAATAACCCGCAGTCGGGGCACTGTCGTGCTCGATCCGATCGGTGATAGTTACTCTTCGCTCCACAGCGACCACAGAAGTGATGGGTGCGGTCCCAGTTCACGATCTGAAAGGCGCGCCCTGCAAGTTGGAATATCCCCTCTGAGAAGTCGGCGTAGAGTTCGCGCAACCCCATCAAGGCCATGTCCTTTGGAGGCGCATCGGTCTGCAGGTCGATGGCGAAGCAATGCACGTCATCGAGATGGCCGAGATAGTGGGGATCTGTGAAGGGTAGGTCGAGGTCGCCGAAATCTGCTAATTGCGGCAGCAGATGCCCCTTGGGTTCCAAATAGACAAGCAATCGATCATCTTGGAAGGCAAAAAATAGGCACTTGCCCAAATTACCGTGCGGCGCCATGACTGCTGGCTCAAAGTGTCGATCCGCCGCCTCCCAGGTGGCTGTGGATTCGGCTTCGGTTACTGACTCTTCTTCCACGCGGCCTTGTTCGCTTTCATTTCCTTGTTCGGTTTGATCTGCTTTGATGTCGTCTGATTGCGCTTGTCCACCAGCCAATGGCCATGATTATCGCGCAAGACGGGGGCACGTTTGGCCACCGCCGGTGGTCGCGCCACACGTGTTGGCTTCTGCGCATACCAGTAGGCTGTGGAACTCATCTCATTGCACAGGTGGTTCCCGTGCCCGTGTTCAATCGTCACTTTGAGTTCGCGTTGAAAACGAACGGGATTCTCAATGTGGTGTACATAACTGGTCTGATAGCCATTCGTATTGCTCTCATGAATCGAAGAGCCATTGCGAAGGAAGGCATTGTCCTGCATTCCCCAGGCTTGATTCAGATAGTCTTCCGAACCGGTGCCGTGCAGATCAGGAGGCCACTTGTAGCCATCGACCCAGATCATGTCATCCCCCTCACCCCACCAGGTGCCCTGAAAATTCGTGACAGAGAGATTGCAGCCGATGTAGTGGCCCGCTCCCTTCGTGTCGAGGATGACATAGTTGTTGTCCCAGGCGAGACGTTCCTTGTTGGCGATGTTTGCCTCGGGCGTATTTACGGTGATCTCATGGCCCCAGCCGCCAAAAGGGTTCTCGCGTCGAAACTCAGCATGGAAATAACCGAGATCTTCGTCAGGTGCTCTGTCAAAGGCCTCCCAATCGAAGTAGAAATACTGCCGGTGCGTCTGTTTGCTCTCATTCACGAGTTCGACGAGGGCACGTTCACGAAAGGGCATGGGGGCATAACAATTCAGCGCGCAGCCGGTGTTGAAACTGTTGTTTGATCGCGTCGAGGCGGTGAACAGTAGAGACTCATAGGAGTTCACGATGTTGTGTCCGAGACCAAAAAAGTCACCTAGCGGAACATTGACACTCGGTGTGCGGGCATTGTCCCAGGTGATGCGCAGAAGCGTCTCGCGATAGTGATTGCCCTGGGTCATCCAGATGTGATTGATCAGTCCCGGACCGTCAATGTCTGCCAGGACTCGAGTTTCACCCGGCTCGATAAGCCATGCATCGCTGTTGCGACCATTGGTCTCCCAACTCGAATGACGACCACTGCGTCCGCCGCGAATTCGGGCCAGATCGTCGAGCATCCCTCTCATTTCAGTCTCCCTGTGGCACCCATTTGTTGACGTTGTCAGCCTGCATCAATGGATCTTTTCTAGCCGTGCACCCGATTCGAGTTCATCCCATCGGGTAGTCCATTCGGCCGAACCATCCTCTTCCAAAATTTCCAGTCGTATGCCTGGCATACCGCCTTCAGGATAGCCTATCTGCCGATCCGTACTCGGCCAACCGCGCTGCACGAAGCGGCCACCTCGTGGCATATGGAGTTCGCTGATGATGCGCGGAATTCCGGTCTTCGGGTTCTTGGCGATGCGCTTGAGTTCTTTTTCGTCCACATCCACACCCAAACCAGGTGCCTCCGGAACCGGCGTGCTGCCCTCGTCCACCTCGAGTCGTCCGCCGGTCACATCCTCGTCGTACTGATCATCCAGGTTGGTCGAATGCGACAGATTCGGCACGACAGCGCCCAGGTGCATGGCCATTGCTTTAGATAAGGTGCCGCCTGTCAATTGGATGACACAACCCACATTGACCTCGGCGCACGTCCACGCACGTTTGATTGCCTCCGGAATCCCCTGCTCGGCAATCATATAAAGGTCGGCGCAGCCATTGAGCATCTCGGGGCCACCGCCTAGTTGCGGAACATGCATGAGCAGCGGCATGTGAACCGTATTGCGCAACCGACGCCAACCTTCCAGGTCACGCCAGTTGAGTGGGTCTTCCAGGATGCCCACCACAGGGGATTTATCCAGTTTCTCTACCGTGCGCAGCACCCAGTTGAGTGGGCGGTTGTGATTCAAGTCCCAGTGAAAGCGAAATCCAGGGGGGGCGACCTCCTCGACAGCGCGGTTCTGTTCGAGAATGCAATAGTAATTGCAGGAATGCATCTTGAATGTCATGTAGCCTTCGCCGACTGCCCGCTGGACTTCGGCGGCGAGATCTTCCGGCGATGCCGGGCGGGTCCACGCGGCAACAGGCACGCGATCACGAACCTTCTGCCCAATCAGCTTGTAGGCTGGCACCTCCAGGTACTTGCCGACGGCGTCGTACGTGGCGCCTGACAGGCCCGCATTGATGCTGGCTGTCAGGAAATCGGCTGGACTTCGGTCGATCATTGCCTCGATCTGAGATTGGGCAAGATCAACATGGCCACGGCAGTCCCCCCAACCGACAATGCCATTGTCGCAGGTGATCTTGAAAACGGTCTGTGTGTCGATGCCGCTGAAACGTGGTTTTTGATTGGCATTTCGTGCAGCCAATTTCGGATTGATCTGAATCGCTTCGACGTCGGTGATCTTCATTTGGATTCTCGCCGTTGACGGTGGATCGCTCTGCAGTTGGTCAGGAAGGTTACGGAAAAACTTGGACCGCACAAACGTGCATCAGATCTGCAATTGGTCTGTTTCAAGTAGGTGCTCGATGCATTCTACGAATATTTGCTCCGTCGTGTATCTGGGTTCGTAATCCAGTAGGCGTTTTCCCTTGGCAATGCTGGAGCAGGGCGAATGGACGACGTGCGATTCGATGATGGCATGGGAATCCTCGCCGACAATGCCGGCTAGCTCTTGTAGAGATACGTAGGCCAGATTCGGTTCCGTGCCGAATAGATCTGCCACACTGCGACAGCAACCCAGAAGTGACATGGCATAGGGCGCGACGGCACTGAAGGATTCTCCCAGTGCCTGCTCGCGTCGGTCAATGGATCGATGGAACAATTGCGCCACATCATCGCCATGCACGTGGTGAAGAGTGGCAAGTCCAAGATCGGGCAGGTGCACCTGCTTGTTCGTGGCGAGGCGCTCATAGACGCCGACGCCATCACGACTGCCTTGAGGATCGATTGGCAGCCAACGTCGTCCGCTGATGTGGCCGGGGTGTATGATGGTGGCGGGAAAGGCTTCTTCGCGCCAGCCGGTCAGTAGATCCGCCTCGATCTGCGCCTTGTCGATGCCATACTGTGTGGTGGGGCGTCGCGGATGATGCTCTTCATAGGGAGCCCGTTCCGTCGGCCCATAGGCCCAAATCGTTCCACAGTGGAGGAAATGATCGATGCGGCCATTGAAGGCATCCATCATTGACTGATTTTGTTGCGGTGTGAAGGCGATCAAATCCACGACGACGTCGGCGTCCAGACCTTCCATGCGTGCCTGCCACGTACCAGCTTCCTCTTCCGCACGACGATCGGCGACGACCCACTCCACCTGCGGCCAGGCAAGACGCTCCGGCGTGTACTGAGGCTGCGGATTGCGGGCAACGACAATGATCTGATGCCCAGCCAGGATCAAGCGCGGTACCAGGTAGCTGCCAATGTGGCCAGTGCCACCGACGATGAGGACTCGCATTGAATGCTCCGCTGAAAAGGGAAGTGGTCGCAAGTGTAAGACATCCCCTCATCTGATCAACGTCCGTGGTCACCCGCGGCAGCGGCGGGTCACTTCAGGAGGCGAGAGAATCGAAAAGCAAGATGGGGCCGCCGTGACGGACGATGCCGCCGTGCTGCAGATGAAGTCCGGCATCCTGCGACGCCAATCCTGCAGAAATAGTTCAGCTGCGTGCGGCGAGATCTGCAACGATCGAATCTGTTTGCCGTGCTGGTACTGGTA
>Ga0114999_10002745_pt1 | contig 22713 bp, 19 predicted proteins | sample ArcticOcean_MG_C_3_FD_89820 | JGI IMG/M metagenome (GOLD analysis project Ga0114999, IMG submission 89820) | Marine microbial communities from western Arctic Ocean - ArcticOcean_MG_CB8_126 | ecosystem: Environmental > Aquatic > Marine > Oceanic | place: Arctic Ocean: Canada Basin | collected...
AGCGCGCTGCTGGTCAGCTTCGCGATCCCCGAGATCTTTCTCGAACGGGTCGCGGTCGGCCAGCCGGTTTCGGTTTCCGCCTGGGGCGTGCGTGACGGCGCCTATCCGGGGCAGATCGTGGAATTGGGCAGCCGCGTCGATCCGGTCAGCCGCAGCTTCACGGCCCGGGCGAGGGTGACAAACGAGCATGATCGTCTGCGTCCGGGGATGAGTTTCGCCGTCCTGTTCGATCTGCTGGGCGATCGTTATCCCCTGGTGCCGGAGGTTTCCGTGCAATGGGGCGGCGACGGCGCCTATCTCTGGGTCATCCGGGACGGCAAGGCGGAGCGTGAGACCGTCCTTATCGTTCAGCGCCAGGAAGGCACCGTTCTGGTCGATGCCGCCGTCGCAGCCGGCGAAGCGGTCGTCGTCGAAGGGATACAGCGGATGCGCCAGGGGCTGGAGGTCTCGATCGAGGACCCGGCGGAGCCCAGTTCGTGAGCCGACGGCGGCTATTCCCAAGCCGGAAACCGGTCCCATGTTAGGCGGCGGCGATCTGCCATCGCTGGCCATTCGACGGCCCCTGCTGATCCTCGTCCTGAATCTGCTGATCGCCTTGGCGGGATTCGCCGCCATATTCGGCGTCGAGGTGCGCGAACTGCCGGATGTGGACCGGCCCATTGTCACCGTGCGCGGCGATTTTCCCGGCGCTTCGCCCGAAACCATGGACACCGAAGTCACTTCCATCGTGGAAGGCGCGGTGGCGCGGGTCTCCGGGGTCAAGTCGATCCGGTCTTCCAGCGAAGAGAACAATTTCCGGATCCGGGTCGAGTTCTCGCCCGGAGCGGATCTCGATTCGGCTGCCTCCGATGTGCGCGAGGCGGTCAGCCGGGTCGAGCGGGAATTGCCCGAGAGGGTCGAGCAACTGACCGTCGTCAAGGCCGACGCGGATTCCGAGCCGGTGGTCCGCCTCGCGGCCTATAGCGACTCCTTGAGCGCGGAGGAACTGACCCGGGTCGTCGAGAAGGACATCGTGCCTGAGTTGATTTCGGTCGACGGCGTGGCCGATGTGAACCTGTTCGGCGACCGGCAAAGGCTCTTGCGCGTGGTGGTGGACCCTCTGCGCCTGACCGCCTACGGCCTTTCCGTCACGGATGTCGCGGACGTCCTGGAGAAGGCGCCCTTCGACGTGCCCGCTGGCAGCTTCGGTTCGGACGACCAGGAATTGATCGTGCGGGCGGATGCCACCGCGGTGACGGTGGAAGAAATCGCCGGCCTGACAATCCGCGGCACCGTCAAGATCCGGGATGTCGCCCAGGTCCGGTTCGGGCCGGAAGATGCCGAATCCTATGTCCGCCTGGACGGACGACCGGTGATCGGCCTGGGCATCGTCCGCCAGGCGCGATCAAACACCGTCAGTATTTCGGATGGGGTGATCGAAGCGGTCGAGAGTCTGAACACGCGCTTCGAGGACGTGCATCTGGTGGTCACGGCGGACGATGCCGTCTTCATCCGTGGCTCCGTGCGAGAGGTTCTGATCACTCTCGCCATCGCCGTGCTCATCGTGATCGGCACGATCTGGCTCTTCATCGGCTCTCTGCGGGCGACCCTGGTGCCGACAGTGGCGATTCCCATCGCGTTGATCGGCACGATCTCGGCCATCTGGCTGCTCGGCTTCTCCATCAACCTGCTGACCTTGCTCGCGATGGTCCTGGCGACCGGGATGATCGTCGACGATTCCATCGTCGTGCTCGAGAATATCCAGCGGCGCAAGGCGCAGGGCCTGGGCAGCCGCGCGGCGGTGGTGCTCGGCACCCGCCAGGTCTTCTTCGCTGTGGTTGCGACCACAGCAGCGTTGATCTCGGTTTTTGTGCCGATCTCCTTCCTGCCCAGCACCGCCGGCAGGCTCTTTCGCGAGTTCGGCTTCGTGCTGGCATTCGCCGTCGGGATTTCCTCTTTCGTGGCGCTGTCCCTCGTCCCCGTTCTCGCCGCCCGCCTGCCGGAAGGGCCGGTTCGCTATCCGGGCCCCCTGGCCGCGCTTGGAACCCGTCTGGCCCGGGCCTATGAACGCTCGCTTTCCGCCGCTCTCGATGCGCCGTTGGTGGCCCTTGCCGTCGCCCTTGCCTTTGCCGGATTGGCTTGGCTCACCTTCCAGACCCTGGACGAAGAACTGCTGCCTCCGGAGGATCGCGGCGTCATCTATGTTCTCGCCACGGGACCGGACGGAGTCGGCCTCGGTTATTCGGCGCGTCAGGCCGACCGGATCGAGGCGATCCTGCAGCCCTTCGTCGACCGGGGCGAGATTGCGAGCGTTCTGACCATCGTCGGCCGCTGGGATCTGAACCGCGTCTCGGTCATCGCCCCTCTCACGCCATGGAGTGACAGGTCGCGCAGCCAGCAGGAAATCCTTGCGGAACTGCGCGGTCCCTTGGCTGAAATTCCCGGCGCGCGGGTCAACGCCTATGGCACGAACAGCCTGAATCTATGGAGCGTGGGCGGCGGGATCGACGTGGCGCTTCTGGGCAGCGATTACACGCGCCTTTTTCAGGTGGCCAAGGACTTCGCGCGCGGGATCGAGGACGAGCTGCCCAATCTCAGCAATCCGGACATTTCCTATCAGCCGACCCAGCCTCAGCTCTCGGTCCGCATCGACCGGCAGCGCGCCGCCGATCTCGGCCTGCCGCTCGACGATTTGTCAGCGACCTTGCGGGCCATGGTCGATGGCGACCAGATCGCGGACCTGAACGTCGCGGATGAGGCCATCCCAATTCTTCTCGAGGCGGCGGTCGGTGCGATCGACGATCCCTCGGATCTGACGAACCTCTATGTTCGAAGCGACAGCGGGGCCCTCGTCCCGCTGTCCAGCGTCGCTACCCTCACCGAGGAAGGCGTGGCCGCCGAACTGGACCGCCATCGCCAGCGCCGGGCCATCGAGGTGGATTCGGATATGGAGCCCGGTTATCCCTTGCGCAGCGGCGCCGATGACCTGCAGGGGCTTGCCGAACGGGTCCTGCCCTCGGATATCGACATGATCCTGATGGGCGAGGCCGAGGCGCTGGACGAAACCTCCCGCCAGGTGGCGATGACCTATGTCATCGCGCTGGTCGTGGTCTTTCTGGTCCTGACCGCCCAGTTCGAAAGTCTGACCTCGGCGGCGGTCGTCATGACCACCGTTCCCTTCGGGATCGCGGCGGCGGTCATGGCGCTCTTCGTAACCGGAACCTCCGTGAACATCTATTCGCAGATCGGGCTCGTCATGTTGATCGGGCTGATGGCCAAGAATGGTATTCTGGTCGTGGAATTCGCGGATCAGCTGCGCGATCGCGGCTTCAGCGTCCGGGACGCCGTCGCCACCGCGGCCAAGGTCCGCCTGCGGCCGATCGTCATGACCATGATCTCGACCGTGATGGGCGGTTTGCCGCTGATTCTCAGCGGCGGACCGGGCGCCGAGGCGCGCGCGGCGATCGGCTGGGTGGTCTTTGGCGGGCTGGGTCTGGCGGCGATCTTCACCCTCTATCTGACGCCGGTCGCCTATCTCGGCCTGGCGCGCTTCGCCCGGGCCCGCGCCGCAGAGGGCACGCGCCTGGAAACGGAACTGCGCGATGCGGAAAAGATCGCGGACAGCGCGATCGAAAGAACGGCCGAATGAGGTGGCTGGCGGTTGCGTGCAGCCTCGTGCTGGCGGGATGCATCCTCACGGCCGGGCCGGATTACCAAGCCCCCGAGATCGAGACGCCGGCAGCCTATAGCCAGCCGGCGGCCGTGCCGGCCGGCACGGCGGAAACGGCGCAATGGTGGCGTGGTTACGGCGATCCGGGGCTCGACACTCTGGTCGCGCAGGCCCTGGCCGACAATTTGGATATTGCGGCCGCGGAGGCGCGCCTGCGCGAGGCGCGCGCCTTGGTCGGCGAGGCGGACGCGGTCGGCGGTCCGACCCTGGACATCGGGTCCAGCATCGAAGGCGAGCGCGTCTTCGATAGGGAGCGCCGGTCCGACCGGGCGAGCAACACCAGAAACGGCAATGACACCGGCAGCAGCCTCGAAGGCGCGGCCGAGGCAGGGCTGCTTTTCTCTTGGGTGCCGGACCTGTTCGGCGGTCAGCAGCGCGGCATCGAAGCGGCCGAGGCGGAATTGCGCGCGCGTGGCCTGCTGCGCGACGATCTGGCGCGCACGACGGTCGCCGATGTTGTCCGGCGCTATTTGGAAATGCGCCGCGACGAAAGGCAGCTCGAGCTGATCGAGGATTCGCTCGGCCTGCAGCGCCAGACCCTCGATCTGGTGAGCCGGCGCTATCAGGCGGGCCTGGCCTCGCAACTCGATGTCAGCCGGGCCGAGGCCCAGGTTTCTGCGACCCAGGCCTTGCGCGGACCCTTGCGCCAGAACCTCGCGACCGCCCGTTCGGCTCTGGCGGTGCTGACCGGGCGCCAGCCCGGCACCCAGGAAATCGCGGCGGCAGCCGATATCCCCCGGTACCAGGGCGGGCCGCCTCTCGGCTTGCCGCGCGATCTGTTGCGCGCGCGGCCTGACGTGCAGGCCTCGGAGGCCGTTCTGGCGCGGGCCACGGCCGAGATCGGGGTCGCCGAAGCGGAGCTTTATCCGATGCTGAGCATTCCGGGCAATCTGACCTGGGCGATCAGCGGGCTGGGCTCGGGCGAGGTGATCGAATCGTTGATCGCGACCCTGGCGCTCGGCCTCGATATTCCGCTGTTCGATGCGGGCGGGCGGCGGGCCCAGGTGGCCGCCGCCGAGGCACGGTCGCAGGAAGCGCTGCTCCTCTATCGTGCGATACTTCTCGATGCGCTCGGCGAGGTCGAGGTGGCCCTGGCGAATCTAGTCGCTGCCCGGGACCGCCGCGACGACCTGCAGGCCGCCGCCGATGCCAGTGCGCGCGCCGCGACCCAGGCGGAGCAGCTTTACACCCAGGGCCTGACCGGGTTCCTGGATGTATTGGATGCGCAGCGGACCTTTCTGGACAACCGGCAGGATCTGGCCGAGGCGGAAGCGGCGGTCAGTTTGGGCATTGCCGATCTGTACAGCGCCGTCGGGGCGCAGGTCACGAACCTCGACATCGTCCGCTGAGCGACGCCGAAGATGCGCATTCTCGAAGCCCGCTGACAGGCTGTCGAGAAAGGCGAACAGACGCGTCGAGAGGGCCCTCTCATCCTGAGGAACTCGCGCCAGCGAGCGTCTCGAAGGATGATCGGCACGGCATTCCTGTTTCGGCAGCCTGCTAAACGGCGCGGTCCACCGCGACGTCCAGCAGGCGCGGCTTGCCGGCCGCCACGGAGGCCTCGATGGCGGGCCGAATGGCGGCGGGATCGGTGATGCGCTCCGCTTCGACTCCCAGGGATTTGGCGAGACCGACGAAATCGATCTCTGGATCCATCAGGTCCATGCCCACGTAGTTCGTGTTGCCGTGGAAGCTGAGCAGGCGCTGCTTGAGGATGCGATAGCCGCGGTTGTTGGGAATGACATAGGTGATCGGCAGGTCGAGATGCGCCGCTGTCCACAGGGCCTGGATCGAGAACAGGGCGCTGCCGTCGCCGATCACGGCGACTAGCGGGCGTTCCGGCCGGGCGATCTGGATGCCCGCGCTCGCCGCCATGGCCCAGCCGATGCCGCCGCTGGCGAAGGCGTGATAGCCGTAGCGGTCCCGGTAGGGCAGGAACTGGAGGAGGGAGGTGGTGCTGCTCAAGCCCTCCTCGACCACCACCGCATCCGCTGGGATCGCTTCGGCGATCTGCAACATCAGCCATTCGGGCGCGATCGGGGTTTGGCTGGCCAGGGCCTGAATCTCCTCCTGGCGCGAGACGCGCTTGACGCTCCAATTTTTCGCCTCGATGGCCTGGACGCGGGCACCGGCCACCCGGGCATGGGTCGCGCCGCCCTTCTCCTGGAGAAGCGGGGTGAGGGCGTTCAGCGTCTCCTTGAGATCCGCGCGCAGGGCGATCTCGGCCGAATAGTTCTTTCCGAGTTCCCAGTCGTCCAAACCGATCTGGATCAGCGGCAGCTCAGGCGGCAGCGGATCGGTCGGACTCCAGACCGACATCCGCAGCACATCGGCCCCGGCGACCAGCAGCAGGTCGTGCTCGCCCAATATCTCGCGCACCCGGGTCTGGTTGCGCGGGAGGGTTCCCATGAAACAGCGATGGGTCGAGGGGTAATGGGCGCCGAAGGGCACGGTCTGCTGGTAGGCCGGCGCGCCGAGGGCCTCGGCGAAATCTGCGATTTCCGCGAAAGCGTCCGAGGTCACGACCTCGTTTCCCGCGATGATCACAGGGTTGCGTGCGGCCAGCAGGCGGGTAGCCAGGCGGTCCAAGGCAGCATCCGAGGGGCGGCCGGCGGCATCCACCCGGGTCGGGCGGCCCAGGTCGATGCCCTTCTCGTCGTTGAGGATATCGCCGGGCAGGGAGATGAAGACGGGCCCCATGGGCGGGGTGGTCGCGATCTTGGCGGCCCGGCGCACGATCCGCGGCAGGTCTTCGAGGCGGGTCACTTCGATGGCCCATTTGACCAGCGGTTCGGCCATCGGGACGAGGGGGTCGTAGAGCAGCGGCTCGGTGAGTCCGTGACCGATCTCCTGCTGGCCGGCGGTAACGATCATCGGCGTGCGCGAGAATTTCGCGTTGTAGATCGAGCCCATCGCGTTGCCGAGACCGGGCGCCACATGGACGTTGCAGGCCGAAAGGCGGCCCGAGGCGCGGCTGAACCCGTCGGCCATCGCGACGACGATCGATTCCTGCAGGCCCAGGACGTATTTCATCTCGGTCTGCTTGCCGACCGCGTCCATCAGGGGCAATTCGGTGGTCCCCGGATTGCCGAACAGATGGGTGATGCCCTCGTCCTTCAAGATCGCCAGGAACGCATCGCCGCCTTTGATCGTGTTCATACCTCCCCCTCCGTCATGGGTAGCTTGACCCTTCCCTTTCTTAGCATGATTGTTCCGCCGCTGGATCAATGGGCGAAGGATGAGGCGAATGGCAAAAATAGTGCCCCTCGACGAGGCCGTGGCAGCTTGCGTGTCGGACGGCGCGTCCCTCGCGATGGAGGGCTTCACCCATCTGATTCCCCATGCAGCAGCGCATGAGGTGATCCGCCAGGGTCGCAAGGATCTGACGGTCATGCGGATGACGCCGGACCTGATCTACGACCAGATGATCGGCATGGGCTGCGTTTCCAAGCTGATCTTTTCCTTCGCCGGCAATCCCGGGGTCGGCCTGCTGCGCCGCCTGCGCGACGCGGTGGAGAACGACTGGCCGCGTGCCATCGAGATCGAGGAGCATTCCCATGCTGCCATGGCCAATGCCTACGAGGCGGGCGCGGCAGGGTTGCCCTGCGCCATCTTCCGCGGCTATCGCGGCGCCGAGTTGAAGCGCGTCAATCCCAATATAAAATCGGTGATCTGCCCCTTCACGGGCGAGGAATTGGCGGCGGTTCCCGCGCTCAAGCCGGATGTCGCGATCATCCACGCCCAGAAGGCCGACAAGCAGGGCAATGTCCTGATCGAGGGTATCGTCGGGGTCCAGAAGGAGGCGGTGCTGGCCGCCAAGGCGGCCATCGTCACGGTCGAGGAGGTGGTCGAGGACCTGCGGGGCCTGCATCCCAATCTGTGCATTCTGCCCCATTGGACGGTCGACTATGTCTGCGTCGTGCCGGGCGGGGCGCATCCGTCCTACACCCACGGCTATTACCCCCGCGACAATGCCTTCTACACCGAATGGGACGCTATCGCGGCGGATCGCGACGGCTTCCTCGCCTGGATGAACGAGCATGTCCTGAAGGGCGGACCGGGGGATTTTGTCCGCCATGCCGGCAAGGGAGTCTAAGCTGATGCCCGAATTCAAACCCGCCGAGATGATGACCGTGGCCGCGTCCCGCGCGCTCTCCAACGACGATGTCTGCTTCGTCGGAATCGGCGCGCCTTCGGCCGCCTGCAACCTCGCGCGCCTGACCCATGCGCCCGATATCACCCTGATTTACGAATCGGGCACCATCGGCACACGGCCCGATGTCCTGCCGTTGTCTATCGGCGATGGCGAACTCTGTGACACGGCCCTGACCACCGTCGCGGTGCCGGAGATGTTCCGCTACTGGCTCCAGGGCGGGCGCATCACCATCGGCTTCCTGGCCGCCGCCCAGTTGGACAAATACGGCAATATCAACACCACGGTCGTGGGCGATTATCACAAGCCCAAAGTCCGCCTGCCCGGCGGCGGCGGGGCGCCAGAGATCGCCATTTCCTGCGCCGAGATCTACATCACCGCGCGCCACCAGAAGCGGGTTTTCGTCGAGAAGTTGGACTTCATCACCTCCCTGGGCCATGGCCCGAACGGCGAGGGCCGTGCGGCCTTCGGCGTCGATACCAAGGGCCCGACCAAGCTGATCACCGATCTTTGCATCATGGAGCCGGACGCCGAGACCTTGGCCTTCAGCGTCACATCGCTCCATCCGGGCGTGACGCGCGAGGCCGTGCGGGACGAGACGGGCTGGCAGGTCGCCTTCGCCGAGTCGGTGGTGGAGACGCCGCCGCCGACAGAGGAGGAACTGCAGGTCCTGCGCGACCTGCAGGCCCGGACCAAGGCCGCCCACGCGGCCGGCTAGATTCCGTTCAGAACCGTGATCAGGCCCGGCAGGTCCGGGTAGACGTAAAAGGCCGCCCGATGCGCTATCGGCCTCCCCGGCTCCCGCCGATAGCCGCCTTCGTAAAGGATAAAATCGACGCCGGCAGCCAGGGCTGTTTCGGCATCGATTTCGCTGTCTCCGATATAGAGGGTCTCGTTCGGCTGCGACCCGCATAGTCGGGCGCAGGCGAGCAGCGGCGCGGCGTCCGGCTTGCGGCGCCCTGTGGTGTCGCCGCCGACCACGGCATCGAGACTGGCGAGAAACCCGGTCGTGGCGAGAATATCGAGCGCGAAACTCTCCTCCTTGTTGGTGCAGGCGGCGAGGCGGTGGCCGGACGCTTTCAACCGAGCCAGTGCCTCGGCCGCGCCCGGATAGATCGTCGTGCCCCTATGGTCCCGTTCCGCGTAGTGGCGGCGGAAATGCGCCGAGGCGGCCGCGATCTTCGCGGGGTCCTTCGCCGATGCGGCGAGGCAGCGGGCGACCAGCACGTCGATGCCGTCGCCGATATAGGATCTGATCGTGGCGGGGCTCAGCGGCTCCAACCCCTCGTCGGCCAGGGTCGCGTTGGCGGCGGCATGAAGGTCCGGCGCACTGTCGACCAGGGTGCCGTCGAGGTCGAAGTCGATGGCGGCCACGGGACCAGTCAGCGCGACAGTTTCACGCCGGCCGCGACCCGGTCCCAGGTCGTCGGCGTCACGCCTTTGTCGCGCAGGGTGAATTTCTGGATTTTTCCGGTCGGAGTCTTCGGTATTTCATCCGAGAAATCGACATAGCGGGGCACCATAAAATAGGCCATGCGCTTGTCGAGGAAGCGGATCAATTCCTCGGGATTGATCTTCCGCCCGGCCTTGGGCGTGACGACGACCATGACTTCCTGCTCGGAATGCTCGTCCCAGACCGGGAAGACGGCGCATTCGAGGATGTCCTGGTGCTGGTTGACCTCATCCTCGACTTCCATGGACGAGATGTTCTCGCCCCGTCGGCGCATGGAATCGGTCAGCCGGTCGACGAAATAGAAGCGGCCTTCCTCGTCCTGGTAGCCGGCATCGCCGGTGTGGTACCAGAGGTTCCGGAAGGACTCGGCCGTGTAGTCCGGCTGGTTCCAGTATTTCAGCATGATATCCCAGCTGTTCTTGGGGCGGATGCAGATCTCCCCCATCGTGCCGCGCGGGCATTCGCGGTCCAACTCGTCGAAGATCTTGACCTCGAATTTGTCGGCCCGGGCATAGCCGACGCATTTGTTGTTGGGATAGGGCTCGCCGAAATGATGGATCATCGGGCAGGGATCCTCGGTCGAGGCATAGCCCGAGGAAATCTCGACACCGAAGCGTTCGGCAAAGGCTTCGTGCTGCGGCAACAGGGGGAACATCCCGATCTTCTGGAGCGGCGTGGCCGCATCCTCGGGACTCTCCGGCTGCTGCCAGAGAAAATTGGCGATCGCGCCGAGCAGGAAGACGACCGTGGCGCCATGCTCGGCGATATCGGACCAGAAATGGCTGTTGGAATAGCCCAGGCGCAGGATCACCGTGCCGCCATAGATCATGGTGGCATAGCAGACCGCCCATTGGCCGCCGACATGGAACAGCGGCAGGCCGGAATTGTAAAAGACGTCTCCCGGGCAGAGCGCGAAGATCTCCCCCGCGCCGTCGGCATAGGCGAAGGAATGGGCATGGGTCACCGCGACGCCCTTCGAGGCGCCCGTCGTGCCCGAGGTGTACATGATTCCGACCAGATCGTGGAAGGCGGGCTCGGGCTCGTACGGGCCGTCCTCGTCGGCGAAGATATCCTCGAAGGCGGCGGCCCGGCAGCGTTCGGCCAGCTTGGGCGGCAGGGAGAGATCTCCGCGCAGGGCCTCGTCCTGGGAAAACAGGACGCAGCTTTCGAGCGTTTCGAGCTCGTCGGCGACCTCCTCCAGCCGATCCAGATAGATTCGGTCGACGATGATCGTCTTGGCCCCGGAATCGTTGCAGATCCGGCGCAGGATGCTTTTACGGTAGGCCAGATTGACCGGCACCTCGACGGCGCCGCGTTTGCCCAGCCCGCACCACAGGGCGATGTAGTCGGTCACGTCCGGCAGCATGACCAGCACCGTTTCCTGATGGCCGATGCCGAAGGCCGCGATGCCGTGCGCCAGGCGGTTCGAGCGGCGGTCGAGCTCGGCATAGGTCACGACCTCGCCTTGGACGGTCTTGAGGAACGGCTTGTCACCGAACAGGGCGACGGCGCGTCCGAGAACCCGGCCGAGGGTGCGATCCTCCAGCGGAATCTCTGCCGGCGTAAAGACATTTGCCACATGATTCTCCTTCGTGAAGCCGTTCCGTGGAGGGCAAGTTTAGCGAATGCGGCGCGCAGAATCACGCCTCTCCATTCGGCGGCCGGGTGGGCTGGGTTCCTTTCGCACGCAGGAACTGAAGGCCGAGAACGGCGGTCAGCACCAGGCCGGCGCCGAGGATTTTCTGAGGCGTCAGGCTTTCGCCCAGCAGCAGGGCCGCAAGGCCAACCGTGAAGACGACTTCGCCCGTCTGGGCCATGGCCGTGCGCGACGGCCCGGCGAGCTTGATCGCGGTCAGGCTCAACAGGGTGCCGACGCCGCTCAAGGCGCTCATGCCGAGCAGCGCCGCGATACCGGTGCCGGTCTCGGGCAGGTCGATGCGGCCGCTCAGTCCGAACACGGGAAGGGCGACGGCGAGTCCGCCCATCTGCATGTGAATCAGCAGCTGTATCGGGTCCGATGTCCTCAGGAAGCGCCCGCTCGCGATCATCCGCGCACCGACGATCAGGGCCGAAGTCAGGGCGAGGGCGATCCCGACCGGATGGATCTCAGCGAAATCGACCCGCAACGCAAGCCAGACCCCCGCGATCGCAGCGACGAATGCCGTCAGGCGGCCCCAGGTGAGGGCCTCGCCGTACAGCGCCCGCATGGCCAGCAGAATCAGCAGTGGATAGGTGTATTCGATCAGGGTCGCCAGGCTGATCGGGATGTAGCGGTAGGACGTAAATATCGCGAGGCTCTGGCAAGCAGTGACAACGCCCAGGGAGAGCGCGAAAAGCCGCGCGCGGAAGGGCAGACGGATCGGCCGTCGCACCAGAAAAGCGTAACCCAGGAAGACGGGCAGCAGCAGGGCCAGACGGGACACGACGATGGCCGGCGCATTGCCGCCGGTGGCGTAGACGGTTGGCGAAAGCATGACGCCCATGGAAAAGCAGAGCGCCGCGCAAAGCCCGCAGGCGAATCCGAGCCAGGTTCGTCCGGGTGAATCGGTCTCGATCATCTGGGATGCTTGGCCCCGCCTGCGTTGCCGGCATATTACGCCGTGCGGCCGAGCGCATGCCAAGGGCCAGCCGAACGTGCTGATGCGCATTGCTAGAGCGGGGCCGGTGTACGATCTTGTCCGCACGAATGCCCAGCCATCCAGGACGAGGGACAGGCCATGACCGACGACGCCATTCGAATCGATCGCGCCGATCCGGCCATCCCGGTGGTGACGATCGATAGGCCCGAGCGCCGGAACTCGATGACTCTGGCGATGTGGCGTCGGCTGGCGGCGGTCTTCGAGGAACTGGCGGAGGACGACACGGCCCGCGTCGCGATCCTGACCGGTGCGGGCGGCTTTTTCTGTGCCGGGGCCGATATTTCGGAATTCAAGACCGTCCGCAAGGGACCCGAGGACGGGGCCGTCTACGAACAGGCGGTGCGGGGCTGCGGCGAGGCCATCGAACGCCTGCCCAAAGTCACGGTCGCGGCAATTTCCGGCTATTGTATCGGCGGCGGCTTCGGCCTGGCCCAGGTCTGCGACTTCCGGGTCGCGGATGCCACGGCCAGCTTCGCCATCCCTGCGGCACGCCTGGGCATTGTCTATAACGGCCATGAATGCCAGACCCTGCTCAACCTGGTTGGCCTGGCCCAGGCCAAGCGCATCCTGTTCGGGGCCGAGCGCTTCGATGCGGCCGCGGCCGAGCGTATCGGCTTCGTCGACCGGATGGCCGAAGAGGGAGAAGGGGCGCTGGCGGCCGCGCAGCGCTTCGCCGCCGGCATGGCGGGCAACGCGCCGCTGACGATTTCCGGGGTCAAGCTGATCCTGAACGCCCTCGCCGCGGGCGAGGCGGAGCGGCGCGCGGAGGAGATCGCCGCGGCCGGCCATCGCGCCCTGGCGAGCGAGGACTACCAGGAAGGCATCCAGGCCTTCGCCGAGAAGCGCAGCCCGGTGTTCCGAGGGCGGTAGGCGCCCGCCGAAAAGGCCACTGCGTAAAATATCCTTCGAGACGCTCGCTTGTGCGAACTCCTCAGGGTGGGGATACGGAATACCTCAGCCTCGCCTTGAGGGGGCGCGCCCTTCGGCTGTTCCTCACCCTGAGCCTGTCGAAGGGCGAGGGACGGCTCGGGATGCTCTAGAGGTCCTTGCAGAAGCGCATGGCGTCCAGGGTCGCGGCGTGGATGTTGCGCCCGGCCCAGGCGTCGCCGATCCGCAGCAGGGTGAAGGTCCCGTCCGAGTTCGTCTCGATCGTCTGGGGCGCGAAGCGGGTCATGGCGTCGATATCGGCCTCACCCAGGTTCTTCGAAAGCGGCTTGAGAGCGAAATAGAGATCGTCGTTCGGTAGGGTGCCGTTTTCGCCGATCACCTGGTCGATCTCGATCTCCTCCCAGGCCTCGCTGTAAATATTCTCAATCCGCGCCAGCAGGCGGTTGCCGGCGCGCGAAAGGGCGGTCAGGCGCATGTCCGGCCTGATCTCGATGCCGCGTTTGTACATTTCGTCCATATGCGCGCCCAGATTGGTGCCGCCCAATTCCCGCCCGACGGAGCGTTCGGCCGTGACGAAACGGACCTTGGCCCCGGCATCGGCGGCGAACTGGGCGCAGGACAGGCCGGCATGGCCGCCCGCCTCGTCGAAGAGCAGCACCTCGCCGCCCACGGGCACGGCGCCCGCCAGCACGTCCCAGCTCGTATCGGCCAGCTCCGCACCCTCGAAGAAGCCCGGATTGGGCAACCCGCCGGTCGCCACGATCACGACATCCGGCGCCTCGGCCAGCACGTCCTCGGCCTCGGCATAGGCGTTCAAGCGCAGATCGACTCCCAGCCGCGCCACTTCGGTCGCCAGCCAGGCGGTGATCCCGCCCAACTCGCGCCGCCAGGGCGCCTTGGCGGCCAGAACCAGCTGGCCGCCCAATTCGTCCGCCGCCTCGAACAGCACCACGTCATGGCCTCGCCGCGCGCTGATTCGCGCGGCTTCCAGCCCGCCGGGCCCGCCGCCGACCACCACGACCTTGCGCTTCGCGCCGCCGCTTTTGCCGACAATCTGGGGCACGAGCAACTCGCGCCCCGTCGCCACGTTATGGGCGCAGAAGGCGTCGAGGCCGCTGATCACCCGGTCCACGCAATAGCTGGCCCCGACGCAGGGCCGGATTTCCTCGTCCCGGCCCGTGCGCAGCTTTTCCGCGAGATGGGGATCGGCGATGAAGGCCCGCGTCATGCCGACCATGTCGACCAGGCCCTCCCGCACGGCATAGGCGGCCGTGGCCGCGTCGTTGATCCGCGTGGCGTGGAAGATCGGTAGGGAAATCTCTTCCCGGATGGCCTTGGCGAGGTCGAGATAGGCGCCCGACGGCACCCACATGCTCGGCCAGAGCAGGGCCTCGGCCTTGAGGGTCGAGGCCTGCGATCCGACGACATTGATGAAGTCGATCAATCCGCTGCCGGCATAGGCCTTGGCGATGGCGATGCAGTCGTCCCGGTTCAGCCCATCCTTCATCATCTCGTCGCCCGGCATGCGGATGCCGATGACGAAATCGTCGCCGACCGCGCCGCGCACGGATTCGAGAATTTCGAGACCGAAACGCATGCGGTTTTCCAGCGAACCGCCATAGCCGTCGGTCCGGGCATTCATGGCGGGGGACCAGAATTGCTCGATCAGGGTGCCCGCCTGGCAGGAGATTTCGACCCCGTCGACATCGCCCTCGCGCACCCGCTGCGCCGCTTCGGCGTAGTTGTGCCGGGTGCGGCGGATGTCGTGATCCTCCATCGCCACGGGAAAGGAGCCGTGGATCAACTCGCGCCGGCAGGAGGACGAGAAGGACGGCAGCCAGTTCGAGATGTCCCAACGCTCGCGTCGGCCGCCATGGGTTAGCTGTACGGTCCAGGCCGCGCCATGCTCGTGGATCGCGGCCGACATCTTGCGGAACTCGGGCACCACCGCGTCGGTCGAGGCATCGACCTGGCCGTAATAGATCGAATTCTCGGGCGAGACCGTGGTCGCCCCCATCTGGGTCAGGCCGATGCCACCCCGGGCCTTCTCCGCCTGATAGGCGATATAGCGGTCAGTGATGCGGCCATTGTCCTCATAGGCCGGCGCATGGCTCGTGCTGAGGAAGCGGTTGCGGATCTCCAGGCCCTTGATCCGCAGCGGTTGGAACAATGCGTCGTATTTGCCCATGGTCAGGCGACCCCCCAGTTTCGATTTGAGGAAAGAGTGTATTAGCGGGCGTAGTCTTGGCGAGAGGAATTCGCCGAGGGGCGCCCGCGGCTATGGTCCGTGGCCTGAGGCATGGCTAGTGTACCGGCCGAACTGAGTGTTTCCCGCCGAGGACCGTTGCACGATGCGCCTTCTCACGCTTGTCGGACTACTGGCGGGGTCTCATTCTGACCGGCTATCTGATTTCTCTCCACGATGTCGATGCCGTTTGGACTTCGCTCGTCGCGGTGGGGTGGGGTTTTGCACTGATCTGCCTGCTCCTGATGCTGAATATCGTCGTCGATGCCCAATGCTTTCGCCTGATCTTTCCACCCGCCGCCATGCCGTCCCACTGGCGCGTGGTTTGGGGGAGCTTCGTCTCGCGCGCGGTCAACACCTTGCTGCCCATGGGGGCCGTGGTGGAGGCGAACTGGTCAAGGCCCGTATCGTGATCCAGGGCGGATCGTCCGGGGTGCTGGTCGGCGCGGCAACCGTCGTGGACAAGACCGTGCAGGCCGCGTCCCTCAGCCTCTGGGGCTTGTTCGGCCTGGCCGTCCTTCTCGCGTCCGGCGCGGAGGGCGGAATCGTGCGCGGGGCCGCGATCGCGGTCATCGGATTGGGGCTGGGCGCCACCGGCTTCGTTCTGGTCCAGCGAATGGGGGTATTGGCCTCATTCGCGCGGCGCGTTCAGGTCCTGTTTGGCAGGCGCGCCGGGGCGCGTGTCGCCCGTTTCGTCGATATCGCGTCGCGCTCTGACGAGGCGCTCTAGGACACCTACCGCAGGCCCTGGCGATTCGTTGCGGCCGTGCTTTTGATGACGGTTTCTCGCGTGTTTACCCTCTTGGAGGTCTGGGTCGTTACGCGGCTGATCGGCCTGCCTATCGATTTCCTCGATGCGCTGATGCTGGAGAGCCTGACCGGCGCGATTCGGGGCGCGATATTCGTCGTGCCCGTGGGCATCGGCGTCCAGGAAAGCGCATTCGTCCTGCTGGGCGCGCTGTTTGGCTGGCCGGCCGAGGCCATGCTGGCCATTTCACTGGCGACCCGCGGCCGCGGGTCGCGCTCGCCATTCCCGGTCTCATCGGCTGGCAGATCGTCGAGAGCCGGGCCCTTGTCGGCCGACTCCGGCGGGCTCGCGAGGCGGACGGCTAGGCCAACCCAGATATCGTTCCGGCCCGGCCCAAAATGAAGTTTACGAGAGAATTTAAGGACAAATAGATGACGCTTTGGCGCTCGGCCGTTATGTTACGCGCTATGGCCCGGCAAACCGAATGCCGGCATGTACCGCTGAAATAACATAGAGATTTGATCATGGGCGTTGTGCTGAAGAGCGATGAGCGTAGCCGGCCGGTGGCCGGTAATGCGGCGCGCCTGGGCGCAATGTTGGCCTCGCCGGATTTGCGTTTCCTGATGGAGGCCCATAACGGATTGTCGGCCAAAATCGTCGAGGAGGCGGGATTCGAGGGAATCTGGGCGTCCGGTCTGTCGATTTCCGCTGCTTTGGGTGTGCGCGACAACAACGAAGCGTCCTGGACCCAGGTGCTCGAGGTCATCGAGTTCATGGCCGATGCGACGACGATCCCGATCCTGTTGGACGGCGACACCGGCTACGGCAACTTCAACAATTTCCGTCGTCTGGTGCGCAAGCTCTGCCAGCGCGGTGTTGCGGGCGTTTGTATCGAGGACAAGCAGTTCCCGAAGACGAATTCTTTCCTGGGCGAGAATCAGCCCTTGGCCGATATCGACGAGTTCTGCGGCAAGATCAAGGCCGGCAAGGACAGCCAGACCGATTCCGATTTCAACGTCGTCGCGCGGATCGAAGCGCTGATCGCCGGTTGGGGGATGGATGAGGCCCTGCGGCGCGCCGAGGCCTATCACGCCGCCGGGGCCGATGCTCTCCTGATCCATTCCAAGAAGTCTAATCCCGCCGAAATCCTGTCTTTTTGCCGGGAATGGGACAATCGTTGCCCGGTCGTCATCGTCCCCACGAAATATTACGCGACGCCGACGGACCGGTTCCGCGAGGCGCGCGTCTCCTTGGTCATCTGGGCGAATCACAATATGCGGGCGGCCGTCTCTGCGATGCGCGAGACCTCGCGTCGGATCATGGAAGAGGAAAGCCTGACCGGCGTCGAGGACGAGGTCGCCCGTCTGGGCGATATTTTTGCCCTGGCCGGCAACGAAGAGCTGGAAGCGGCGGAGAATCGCTATCTCGGGACGGCCGGAGAATCGACCCAGGCGGTGATTCTGGCGGCGACGCGGGGCGGTGCTCTGGGCGACCTGACCGCCGAAACGCCGAAATGCATGCTGGATGTGCGTGGCGAATCGCTGTTGCGCCGTCAGGTGCGGAGCTTGAACGCCCTGGGCGTGCGCGATATCGCCGTCGTTGCCGGATACCGGCGCGACCGCATCGATCTCGAGGATATCGAGATCCTACCGAACGAGGCCTACGAGACCACGGGCGAGGCCGCGTCCCTCGCCTGCGCCCGCGACAAGCTCGATGGACCTGTCGTCATCAGCTACGGCGATATCCTGTTCCGGCCCTTCGTGTTGGACATGCTGATGAAGAGCGAAGCGGATATTGCCGTCGTGGCCGACGCCGCCTGGCGTGACCGGGTGACCGGGACCGAAAGAGACAGCGTCGATCTGGTGCGTTGCACCGTGCCCTATACGACCGATTTCCTTGACGACGCACCGGCCGGGATGACCGCCATCGGGTCCGATCTGGACAATGCGGATGGCGAATGGATCGGCCTGATGAAATTGACCGCCCGGGGTGCCCGTCTGGTCGGTGCCGCGCTGGATGTCATGGCGTCGGAGGGTAAGCTGGACGAGGCGAACCTGCCGGACTTGCTGACGCGGGTGATCGAAATGGGCGAGGAGCCGGCCGTGCTCTACATCACCGGCAACTGGTTGGATGTGAACGATGCCTTCGATCTCGCCCAGGCGCGAAACGTGACCTGAGGCCATGATTTCCGCAGATGATTTTCTGGGCGCGGCGCGCCGGCGCGGCCTCGGCTTCTATACCGGGGTACCGTGCAGTTTCCTGACCCCCCTCATCAATCGAGTGATCAGCGATTCCGACACCCGCTATGTCGGCGCGACGAGCGAAGGCGAGGCGGTGGCGATCGCTGCCGGGGCCTGGCTGGCTGGCGAGGGCAGTGTCGTGATGTGCCAGAATTCGGGCCTCGGCAACACGATAAACCCCCTGACCTCGCTCAACTGGCCCTTTCGAATCCCGACCCTGATGGTGGTGACCTGGCGCGGGCATCCGGGCTTGAAGGACGAACCCCAGCACGAGTTGATGGGCGAGGTCACGGCGCAAATCCTGTCTGACGCGCGCGTGAAACATGGGCCTTTCCCGGCCCGGGTCGAGGATGTGGAACCGGCGCTCGATATGGCCCTGGCGCGGATGGGCGAGACGCACCTGCCCTATGCCTTCATCATGGAAAAGGGCTCCGTGGGCAGCGAAGCCCTGGATGAAGCCCCACGCCCGCCGGCCGTTCCGGGAGAGGTCCTCGACCTCGCATCCGGCGGCGTGCGTCCCAAGCGGCATGAGGCGCTGGAACGGGTTCTGGCCGGCATTTCCGACGAGACCGCGGTGATCGCGACGACGGGTTTCTGCGGGCGCGAATTGTTCACCCTGGCCGACCGCCCCCAGCATCTCTATCAGGTCGGCTCGATGGGCGGGGCCAGCGCCATGGCTCTGGGCGTCGCCTTGAATACGGAACGTACGGTCGTGGTGCTGGACGGCGACGGCGCGGCCCTCATGAAACTGGGCAATATGGCGACGATCGGCGCTCAGCGGCCCGAGAACTTGGTGCACGTCCTGCTCGACAACGGGTTGCATGAATCGACGGGCGGCCAGGCGACGGTTTCCGCCGGCGTCGATTTCGCCGCCATTGCCGTCGCTTGCGGCTATCGCAAGGCCATTCGCGCGGATGGCTTGGCCGGTTTCGAGACCGGACTGGCCCAATGTCTCGTGACACCGGGGCCAAACCTGCTGCATGTCAGGCTCTCCCCAGGGGCGATGGACAATCTGGGCCGGCCCACGGTCACGCCGGTCGAGGTCGCGCAGCGCTTCAAGGCCTTCGTCACCGGCGCCGGGACCGCAGTGGCATGACCCGCAACGGCGATCCTTTGCTGCTGACGCCGGGGCCGCTCACCACCACCGCGACGGTCAAACAGGCGATGCTTCACGACTGGGGTTCGCGCGACGAGGCTTTCATCGCCATGACTGCCGAGGTGCGCGCCCGCCTGCTCACCGCGGCTGGTCTGGGCGAGGGCTATACCGCCGTGCCGATCCAGGGCAGCGGCACCTTTGCCGTCGAGGCGATGCTCGGAACCTTTCTCGATCCCGGCGCGGGGGTACTGATCCTTGTCAATGGCGCCTATGGCCGCCGCATGATCGAGATCTGCCGCCGCCTGGGGCGGCGGGCCGAGGCCTATGAGGTGGCCGAGACAGAGGTTCACGATCCTGCCGAAGTCGCCGGCCGCCTGGCGGCCGATCCAGGTCTCGCCCATGTCGTTGCGATTCAATGCGAGACAACCTCGGGCATTCTCAATCCCATGGCTGAAATCGGCGAGGCGGTCGCGGCCGCTGGCCGCCGTCTGCTGATCGATGCGATGAGCGGCTTCGGTGCGGTTCCTCTCGGCTCGACACCGGTGTCCTACGACGCCCTGGCGGCATCCTCGAACAAGTGCATCCAGGGGGTTCCGGGTCTGGCTTTCGTCATCTGCCGCACTGCCGCTTTGCAGGCAGCCAAGGGCCATGCGCCTTTTCTCAGCCTCGATCTTCACGACCAATGGCGCGGCTTCGAAGGCAACGGCCAGTGGCGTTACACCCCGCCCACGCAGGTCCTCGCCGCCTTCCGCCAGGCGCTGCGCGAACATGCCGAGGAGGGCGGGGTCGAAGGGCGCGGCGCGCGCTACCGGCGCAATTGCGAGACTCTGGTCGAGGGCATGAAGGCCCTCGGCTTCGAGCCGCTTCTGCCGGCCGCTCTTCAGGCCCCGATCATCGTGACCTTTCACACGCCTGATCATCCCGGTTTCAGTTTCGACGCCCTCTACGAGGGCATGAAGGACCGCGGCTTCGTCATCTATCCCGGCAAGATCACCGAGGCGGAGAGCTTCCGCATCGGCTGCATTGGCGATCTGGACGAATCCGATATGCGCGCCGCCATCGCGGCGGCGGCCTCCGCCCTGACCGATATGGGCGTCGATCTGCGCGCCGCGGCCGCCTGACCGGTCGAGTCGCGGTTAAACCCGGTAGACGTATTCCTTATCCGGCTCGCGCTCGATATCCGGCGGATAGCCCTTGCGCTTGTCAGCGTAATACTGCTCCAGTTGGTCGCCTTCCGACAGGCGGTTATAGGTCGCGAAATAGATGCGCCGCGTCTGGTCCGTCAGGTTGGGCTCGGAGGAATGGGGCGTATAGGAATCGAACAGGATGACGTCGCCCGGCTTGGTCGAGGTCGGCACGAATTCCATGCCTTCCATTTCCTTCTCGGACAGCGGCTCCCAGGCCCGGTAGAGCCCGCGGTCGTGAAATCCGGACACGACCCGCAGGCAACCGTTCTCGATCGTCGCCTCGTCAATGCAGACCAGGGCATTGATGAAATCGCTGGCATAGCGCTCCCACCCGGCTTGGGAATCCTGGTGCGGCGCGAAACCGGCGCCACCCGGCATCTTGAAGTTGATCTTTTCCTTGAACAACAGGGCCGGTTCGCCGAAGAGCTGGGCGCACATGGCTTTGAGCGATTCCGCGAGCTCCCGAAACCCCTCATGGAAGGGCGCGATATTCTCGATCCGGCTGACGATTTTTTTGTCCGGCTCGCGCAGGCTTTTTTCCCAATAGACCCACTGCCGGCCCGGCTCTTCTGGCATGGCCAGCAATTCCTTGGCCCATCGATCCATATCCGCGGCCTCGGCCGGGCCGAAGGCGCCGCGCGCCACGAGATAGCCATCGCGCTTGTAATCCGCGAGTTGGGCTTCGCTGAGCTTGGGTGTGTTGAGCGTGGTCACCGGGGCTTTGTTGTCATTGGAATGGGACGGCACTATTTCTAGTGCCTAACGCGACCGAGACGCAAGATGGACCCCGCCCGACGATGAGCCACAATACCCTGATCCATCGCGGCGTGCGTCTGCTCGTCCGGCCCCTTGTCGACACCAAGGTCACCCCCAACCAGATCACGACGCTGCGCCTGGCGGCGGGCATCGGCACGGCCGCCGCCCTCGCGGTCGGTGCGGCGCCCTGGTGGAATATCGGCGCCGGGCTCTTCGTCCTGTCCGCTATCCTGGACCGGGCCGACGGCGAATTGGCGCGCATGAGCGGCCGGACCTCGCCCGGCGGGCATGTCTACGACCTGGTGGCCGATGCGCTCAGCAACGCGTTGGTCTTCGTTGGCCTGGGCATTGGCCTGCGCGACAGCGCGCTGGGCCTTTGGGCGATTCCGTTGGGCATCGCCGCGGGCGGGGCGATCGCCATCATCCTATGGGCTGTGATGGGGATCGAAGCGCGCGAGGGCAGTCGGGCCGCCGAGTTGAAGGGCGGGGCCGGATTCGACCCGGACGACGCCATCCTGGCCGTGCCGATCTTCATCTGGCTCGGCGCCATGCAGGAGCTCCTGATCGCCGCGACCATCGGCGCGCCCGCTTTCGCGATTTATTTCCTGATCCGCTTTCGCCGGAAGCTGTCGGGCGCAGCTGAATCCCGGCGGATTTAATCCCTGCGGGGCTGCGGGGCTTTGCCAGGGTGAAAAAAGTCCAGGCCATATATCCGATCGCGCCGGCCCCGGCTGCGGCGAAGAACCAGTCCAGCCAGCCAAACCAGGTGATCGGCGCTATCAGATAGATTCCATCTTCCAGTTCGAAGCCGGTGAAACTCGGATAGCTGACCATTTCGGCGAAATAATCGAGATAGTAGCCAAGCCGGGAGGTTTGGTTGGTTTGGCGCACAAGCTCGCCGTCGCAGTGATCGAGAAAGCGCGCGACGACGAAGATACCGGCGCCCCAGTTCAGCAAGGCGGGCAGGCCAGCGCCGCCCACCGCGATCAGCAGGGTCGCGATCGTAACCTGGTTTGGTGTGATCGACGTCCGAGCCAACGGCCGAACCAGATAGCGTGCCGCGCGTTGATCCCAGGGGGGATGATTCACAGGTATGGTCTCGATCATTTGGAAAACTAACTCGATTCCACGAGTCCGGCGGGGCCTCCCGTAATACCCTCGCACTTGACTCGGCGAAGGCGTCTGCTTGACTGACTCGGCGATGAAGCGGCGGCAGGGGCGAACAGTGAGTGACGGCGATCGGTGGCCGAGGCGGCCCATAGCGTTGATCGGCAGCGGAACCATTGGACGAGGCTGGGCCGTCGTGTTTGCGCGGGCCGGCCATCCGGTCGCGCTTTACGACCGGGAACCGCAAGCAATCGATGAGGCCATCGGGTTGATCGAAGCGAGTTTGAGCGATCTCGCCGCGTTTGGCTTGCTGGAGGAGGAGCCCGGTGCGGTGCTCGCGCGGATCCGGCCGGTGCGCGATCTGGACGAAGCGGTCGCGGGCGCCGTCCATGTCCAGGAAAGCGTGGCCGAGACGGTCGAGGTCAAGCGCACGGTCTTCGCCGAACTCGACCGGCTGGCAGCGCCGGAAGCGGTGTTGGCCAGTTCCTCCTC
>Ga0114999_10002746_pt1 | contig 22698 bp, 18 predicted proteins | sample ArcticOcean_MG_C_3_FD_89820 | JGI IMG/M metagenome (GOLD analysis project Ga0114999, IMG submission 89820) | Marine microbial communities from western Arctic Ocean - ArcticOcean_MG_CB8_126 | ecosystem: Environmental > Aquatic > Marine > Oceanic | place: Arctic Ocean: Canada Basin | collected...
CCATGCCACCTTGGTCTCGGTTTATATCCCTGTTTATACAATAGATATAGATCTTATCTTCTTCTCGTTGATCGTCTTACTATGGACCCTGGATCAAGCAAAATCCTAACCGGACGTTACTGCGTAAAGATAGATAGCTAATGAACGAACAACAATATTATTTGGTTAGAGTTATCCAAAAGATCAGGATATTTGAGGGCTTCGATTTGAGGCATATCCAGCAGCTTTTGCGCATAGCCCGAATCCAAAAGTACGCCCCGGGAAAAATGATCTATCGCATGGGGGAACCCAGCGATGAGATGATGGTTTTGCTCAAGGGGCATCTAGCAGTTACCAATAATGCCGGAGACGTATTGGCCGAGATAAAAGCTGGGGCTCCCATCGGCGAAATGGGCGTCTTTACCGGACAAACGCGCTCGGCCAACATTGCGGCTCTAGAGTTGGCCACTGGCCTGGTCATCGACAAGGAGGGGTTGATGGGGACCTTCTCCGCCAATGCCGATATGTTGATCATGGTCCAAAAAAATCTGATCACAGTGCTCAGTGAACGCCTGAATGAAGCCAACGACGCCAGTAACATGCATCTGCGCAAGATACAGGAACTAGAAAAGAGAGTGGGGATGTCGTTGGGAGGTGATGACGACGATGACGACATGTACGAGGAGGAGGACGAGTAATAGGGCGGGGCTAGAAGCGGTAGGTTAGACTCAAGGCTGAAAATACTCCTCCGCCATTGCGACTACCCCCTATAATATGGGGACCGTCGCGCAAAAAGTCGCGCTCTAATACGCCGTCGATCAAAAGCGAGCCGAATTCCAAACCCAGGCCCACATCTACTTTAAAATCCCCTTGAAAATCTTCCTGGAGGAGCAAGCCGTCTTGCCCTATTTGCTCTTGCTCAGTCAAGTGTGTTTGGTGGCGCAACCCGAGCCGAAATAATATCGATCCCACCTGTATTTCCCCGGCACCGATGATGGCCGGTGCCACTAAGTCGGTGGATTTTTGTACGGGTTGGTCGGGTTGGATAAGCTCGGTTTCCTCGTAGCGGGCTAGGAGCCCAACCAAGACGAGAATGCCGGGTGCTGGTCGCGCATTCAGGCCCATTCCCAAGGATAGAATGCGCAGATCTTGTTGGTCTGGAGCCAGGGCGAAAGAGGCGTATTCATAATTTAGTGAAGGTATCAGTTTTACTTGAGATGAGAGGGGCCAGCGCAGGCGCAGGTCTAGTAGGGCCCCATTGCCATCGGTCTGGCTGATGGACTCAAAGGGAGCCTCTAGCGAAGAATCCTCCAGGCGGTGGGTGGTAAATCCCAACGTTGCATCCAAGATCTTTCCCGAGTTTGCCCCCCAGCGCAGTCCCAAACGCCAGTCTCCCTGCCAAGCCGAAGCTTTTAGGGTATTGAGCCGCAGGCGATCATAAGCGAGGCGACCGGCTACCCCTAGGTGCAATTGCGCGCTTGGTTTAAAGCCATAAAATAAATCGAACCAAGGACTGGTCTTTAATTGTCTGAATGCTGGACTGCCAGTCTGGCCAAGGTAGGCATTTAAACGATCCGATTGGAGCGCCGGCCGATTGAGGAATAGACCGATGAAATGGGTCTGACCAAGGGGATAGATAGCGCCTCCCCAATCGTCAAATAGATCGACGCCTGCATGGGCAAATTCGGCACTGGTAGCCGGATAGAGGAATATATTGGTGTCATCGGCCAAGAGGCGCGATTCACCGCCCAATGCGGCCAGGCGATAGGTAGATGCCTGCACAGAAGTGGCCAGCAAGGCGATGGCGAATAGGCAGGGTGCTGTTTTTAAAAGAAAAAACATAAACTTCAAGATGAGGTTAGAAAGTTTGTGGTGGGTTTATAAGAAAGTCGACCGCAGGTTTTAAAATAAGGTCTCAACTGCGGGTGGCCGTATCAAAAGGCAGGTCGTCGAGATCTTCGTCTTCCTCAAGATCTGGCGGTATGCCCTCTTCCTCGTCTTCAGCTTCTTCGACTACGGGGTGAATTTTCCAGTCGGACTCGAGTGCTTCTAAATCGAGGGATTGCAATTTATCGGAGACGGCATGGGTGAGATAGGCCAATTCTTCATTGACCCGAAAAAGTCGCCCACGCCAGTGAAATAGCGTGCCGTCAAGGACAAAGACCGAACGTTCTTTCTGGAAAAGTTCGTTGTTGATCAGCGCGATCAGATCGGACACTGGTTCACCGGCGGCGCCAATATCTTCATCTGCCGGGTTGTCCTGCGGGCCGATGAGCGTTGAGGCTTTTTCGGCGCGATGGTCGAGAACGATATTTTCGGGCACGAATTCTTCTAGGTAGGGCCGGGAAAAAGTTTCGTAAGGGTAGAATAAATTGGTGACGACCCGGTAGACCCAATCGCCTTGGCGCGGATCCCTTATGCGCAAGTGAGAACCGATTTTGATGAGTATCCGGCCTTCTGCTTGCAAGTGTTTGCGTACCATCAATAAGTCCAAATCGCTGATCTCGATGTCCTTGCCGCCCATTTCTACGCTGAATGTACCTTTGCGGAAGGTATTCAAAATAATGACGCCTTTGCCCAAATACGAGCGAAACTTGCCCGATTGTGCATAGGGCATATCGAAGACGAGTTTGTAAAATATGTTGCGATCGAGTATGAGGGTCTCGTTGAGGATATTGGTGGTGCCGGCTTGGCGGAAAACATCGCGCAAATAGTTGATCTCTTCCTGGGTGATGACGACGCCGGGACCGCCGATGCGATTGCTGCGATGTAAAGTAACTTCTAGTATGGCGGGGTCGTTTATATAGGATTGTTTGGCCCAAAGAGACAGTTGTTTTTCAGAAGCTTTGAGTCCATCCTTCCAGACGAAATAGATCTTGCCAAATGGGGTAAACAAGAAAGTGCCTCGTTCGATGGCTATTTCGCTTTCCCGCGACTTGGCCGCCTGTTGGACGAGGGTTTCGATGGGAAAACGTTGGTAGGTGGCCTTGAGCGGGAACAGTTCATCTAAGTTGGAAATCGACCCACTAATGGGCAGTTGGACATCGTCGAGCATAATCCCGGTCAAGCCGCCGCTGCGACTGATAGTCAGAGAGCCTTTCTCTATGGTGTCGCGCGCTTGTTCATCGTAGAAGATATCTTCTTTGATAAGAGCAAAGCTGGGGGGCACATCAACCAGGGTTTGCAGATATTTTGGCGCTGTATTTTCGTTAATAGGGAGGATCTGAGAAATCGCATCGGTTTCGCGTCTAAGGGGCAAGTCCAGTTGTTCTAAGAGGTAGCCGTCGGGGTGGCCGCCCGGATTGAGAAACAGGGTGCCGCGTGGCAATCTAACGGTAAAATCGCGCCCTTGGTGCAGTATTTCTTCGCGCAGGATTTGGGTGCCCATAGGTAGATAGGCAGCCTCTTCCTCGCTGAGTTTGCGGGCGCAGATATCGCGCAATTTTTTGCGGCCGACTTCTTCGAGCGCTTGCAGGAGCAGACATTTGATGCCCATTTGCTGGCTGAGCAGTACGGTGCCCTGTTTTAGCTCATTGGGAATAGAGCGCAATTCGTCGGGGCCGGCGTCTAAGAGGCGGTCCACATCGAGATATGAAACTGTAAACGGACTGAGTTTGTCGCGGGCGCGGGCGCGGGCCCGAGCCCGCGATTGACTTGCCGGGCTTTTGCGTGCTTTGCGGGCAGGACCCTTGCCACCCACAACCATATCTTTGAGTGAATCGATGAAAGTTTTTTTGGCCACGCGATCTAATCTCCAACTCAGAAAATGGGCGCAACTCCTAGCCAGATAGTAAAATACGATAGATTCTTAAATGTATAAGTTGAATGCCTTATTTGTCAAACCGAATGATTAAGGCTAGGCAAGCTGTTTCCCCGTCTTGACTGAACAGGTGAACAGTAGTTAAGATAAGAAATACTTAGAGAAGTGGAGATGGATCCACGGCGTGAACATCAAATTGAGATTATTGTGAAGAAAGGAGTCAGCTATGGCTGGAAGAGGAGTTAATAAAGTTATTCTAATCGGCAATCTCGGATCAGATCCGGAGGTAAAATACATCCCTAACGGATCAGCGGTGGCCAATTTTAGTCTGGCCACGAGCGAATCGTGGACTGATAAATCCGGTGAGCGCCAGGAACGCACAGAATGGCATCGCTTGGTCTTATGGCGCAAATTGGCCGAAATTGCCGGACAATATTTAAAAAAGGGCGGCAAGATTTATGTGGAGGGCAAGCTGCAAACGCGTTCGTGGGACGATCAGAGCGGTCAGAAACGTTATACAACGGAAGTTGTAGTGGACGAAATGCAAATGCTCGATGGTCGTGGTGAGGGCGGGAGTTCAAGCGCTCCGTCGGGGGATCCCGGACCAGGGGCGATGGAAAATTACGCTCCACAGCCCGCAGCTGAGGAAGAAGATGATCTGCCGTTCTAAGCCGGAGTATTCTGACTGTTTTGGCAGGTAGTTTCTTCCATTTATGGCTGGCGCGTCAGGCCTATGCCAAGATTTATAAGCGGCCGGCCGAGCAGTCGGAGCGCTGTTGGGGTGCTTTTGCCGCAGGGGTTCTGGCTCCGGATCTTGGTTTTTTCCCTGGGGGGCCAGCGCCATTTTCTGATCGAGTACACCACGAAAGAAGCGGAGATTTTACCCGCCAGCTTTATCGTTGCGCCAACGGGGAAGTAGAAGAAGCCTTTGCCGCTGGTTGGGCCTTGCATATTTACACGGATTCTATCTTTCATCCCTGGGTAAATAGTCAGGTAGCTGCGCTGCTAAAAAAGCGTGCCTGCACAGCTGAGCACGCGCCCGATTTGTGGCATCTGCGTTTGGAGTGGGGCATCGATTGTTTTTTACTTGGACAAAACGATGTAAGCTATTTGTGGGCTGCCAATCTCTATTTTCCTCAACGCAACTCGGCTGCTGGATTACTGTCTTTGGTTGGGCGCCAGTTCTACGCCGAGGCCGGTGATGAGGCGGCGTTGGAGATGGGTATGGCAGCGGTAATAAAATGGTCTACCCTCTTGCCGCTAATTTTTCTGTGGACCGGTCAAACGCGACGCCAGGGGCACAGTGGGATAGCTGGGTGGGTAGGCAGGGGAATCCGGCCCTTGTCGCAAGGCGTGGCTAGAAGGTGGATGGATCAGCGGCCGAACTGGAAAAATGAAGCTTCGGTTGGCTGGCCGTGGCATCCAAGTGCGGAGGATCTGCAACGCGCTTTCGAATTGGGCAATGAGGCGTTGTTTGATTTTTATTCAGGCTATGCCGATGCCTTCAATTCGTTGCCCAACCTCGATCTCGCTAGTGGAGAACTCGTTCCCTAAAAATATAGATGCCTGGATACGTTGCAGTAATAATCCAAGTGACAGGAATCGTCCTAGTAATGGCCCTCTATTGGGGCATTACTAGGATAGATTTACAGACAGATAAATCCACTTACGTACAAGTGATTTTGCAAGCGCGGTGGCACTATATTCTGGCTGGCGTATTGGTAGGTAGTACGTTTCTGCCTTTTCTGCGCCATTATCTAAGCGCAATTGGATTGCCCGTCCTGGTTTTTTTTGCAGTGTGGTTGGGTTTTGCTATTGGCTGCGGATTTGATGGGCGCACAAAGAAGCGAGGTTCTTGGATGCCACTAGCATTGGAAGGCTTCCAGATCGCCTTAATTGTGGTGGTGGTGTTTTTGGCTTATAAATTGCCCGGGCGTCCAGTGGGTCTTCTACCTCTCAATAGTGCCGTAGCACTGGCTATTTGCGGATTGTGCATTCTATGCGGCAGCCCAAGGAGCAATCGTTTGGCGCTGCCTCTCTTACTAGAGGGAGTGGAGCAGTTGCCGGGGCGTTTCATTGCGCTTGTTTTGCTGGGCTGTGGGCTAGGCACCTTACGTCAGATGCATTTTCTTGTCGATTTGACTGTGCTAGGAACAGGCAAGGTCATAGTGGTGGATGGATTGTTGGATATGGCCTTGTGGAGTATTGTATTGGGCGCCGGGATCGGCATGGTGGCAGACTTGCTAATTCGCGGTGTTGCCAGCAATGCACTGTTCCTTATCCTTGCTGCGATTCTCTTGCTCGGGGGAGGGATAGCGATCCATCTTGGTTTAGAACCTCTTTGGATTGGGGTAGTAAGCGGAGCATGGTTAATCAATTCGACCTTGAGACGGCGAGATTTACTGAAAGTCTTGGAGCGCGGGGATGAGGTCGTAAGGATTTTTTTATATTTTATCAGCGGCTGTTTGCTGGGGTTTGGGTTGAGAGAATTCGAGTTTCAAGCTGGGATATTTGTTTGGACGCTTTTGGTATTAGTTGGTCTTCGTCCCTTGGCCAAATGGGGCAGTGGTTTGTTGGTCAGGGCGCTAATGAGCAAGCAGGTGTCCAAAAAAACCAGAGTAAACCTAGCTGGCATATTGGATATAGATGATTTGACGCTGGCCTTGGCTGCCATTCTAATGGGCGCTCGTTTCGATGCTACCGGCGTCGCCATATTTGCAGCCGTATGGGTGGGGCTGATTGGCTTGCGCTTAGTGAGCATATGGTTGGATAGATCGGGTCTGGCCGAGCTGTCTACTGGTGGTCGCAGCAAGGGGGGGCAGGCAAAAAAAGTTTCCAAAGCTTCACCGGTGGTGCCTTAAGTGTCCGAGCAAACTACATGAACTGGAAGACACTGGCGCTACTTGCCGGTATTTTCTGTGCGGTTGCTGGGATAACCAGCGGGTGGGCAGAACCTTCGGTCAACGTACCCTTGGATCATTGGGCGTATCGTTTCATCGAACGTTTTGAGGCAAAGGGTATATTGCGGGGGTTGGGCGACGGTATCAAGCCATTCAGTCGGATAGAAATGGCCCGCGCCATAAACCTTGTCGGTCAAAAGGCTAAACAAGGCGGACAACTTAGCCGCATTGAAAAAGAAGAGCTGCAACTGCTGCAAGTGGAGTTTAGCGACGAACTAGCTGGGTTGGCCGGGGATGTAGAGCAGGGCGAACATGCTGGGAGCTGGCGCGGAAATTTGCTCCAGGGACGATCTCTTTATCACTATTCCCACGAAAACGGTGCTTTATTTGCCGATCTGCTCTTCCGCCAACAAGCCGATTTTTTTAGCGGCCGCGGCAGGCAAAAGCGCGAGCGCATTTGGCGCAACCGTTTTGGCGGCACGGTGCGCGGGCACCTAGATAAGAAAATCGCTTTTTATATTGGCTTTGAGCAGGGTCGCGAACAGGGCAGCCGCATTTATGTCGAGCGCGACGATATATTTGAGCCGCGTTTAGAAATCCCCCAACTCAAAGGCAATTTGGTCGATTTTCACGAAGGGGTATCCTATGCTGTTTTTTCTTTGCCCCATGTCGATATCCAATTTGGCAAGGACGAAGTAGCTTGGGGGCCGGGACCTAACGACAATTTGGGTTTGAGCGACAATGCTTCCTCCTTCGATATGTTGCGTCTGCGGACCAATTATGGCCCTTTCAAATTAGTCAGTATTGCCGGGGCGTTGCGCCCGTGTCCAGACCGCGGCGACTCACCGGGGTGTGCTGGGGTAGGGGACTTGGCCGCTTCTTATAATTCCAATGGGGTGCCGCGGCTGTTAGAGCGCGAAAAATACCTGGCCGCTCACCGCCTCGAAGTGGGGCTGGCCCCGTGGATTGATCTGGGATTTCAGGAAGTGGTCATTTATGGAGACCGAGGCCCCGAACTTACCTACTTAAATCCATTGATGTTTTATTGGGCCGCGCAAAGTTATTTGGGCGATAAAGACAATCTGATGATGGGGCTGGATGTAGATGTGCATCCGGGCAATGGGATGCGTTGGTATTTGGCTTATGTGGTAGACGACCTAAAGAAATTGCGCATTTTTTCCGACGACTTTGCCAATAAATTTTCCTTTCAAACCGGTTTGCTTTGGGTCGATCCGCTGGGCCTGAGCGATGCCGATCTACGCGCCGAGTATGTGCGCATCGAGCCGTGGATATACACCCATAAAATTCCCATCAACACTTTTCGCCACTTTGATGTGCCGCTGGGACATGAGCTAGGGCCCAATAGCGACCGCTGGGATATTAGTTGGACGCAGCGCTTTAGTCGCGATTTATCAGCTCAATTGCACCTAGGGGGTACCCGACACGGGGACAATGTACTGTTGGAAGACGGCACCATCCTCAATGTCGGGGGAGATTTGCATCGCGGTTGGCGACCCGGCGACGAACGCCAGGTAAAAGCCTTTCTCGACGGCAATGTGAGCCGCTGGACGGCGCTGGGCGGCAATGCCACTTGGCGTCTGCTGCCGCAATTGACCGTCTTGTTGGGATATGAGAGTGGGTGGGGCGATAATGTGCCTTTGCCGCCGCGCGGGGATGCCAATGTGACTTTGACGCAGCGCACCGGATACGGCGATGGCCGCCAGCAGCATATTCGCTTTGAGCTGCGCTACCGCTATTTCTGAGTTTAACCATGGATCCCATCGAATTTTTCCTTGTGGCGACAGGGGCGCTTTACCTGGGCGCGATTCTGTCTTTTTACGTCGGCTTAGGTCGAGTTAATGCCGTCGAGGGAGAAGGGGAGCAACCCAAAGTCAGCGTTATTGTGGCGGCGCGCAATGAAATAGCGGGCATCGATGCCTGCTTAGAGGCCCTCAAATCGCAGCAATACGCCGGCGCCTGGGAAGTGGTGGTAATCGACGATCGCTCCAGCGACGGTACTGGGGCGCGAGTGGCCGACTGGGCGCGCGATTGGGAGCAATTAAAATGGGTCCGGGCAAGCGCTGAATTGCCCTTCAAATGTCCCAAGAAAAGCGCTCTATCTCAGGGCATTGCGGTGAGTTCGGGTGAATTGCTGCTTTTTACTGACGCCGATTGCCGACCGCCGCGTTTTTGGATAACCTCCATGGTGCAGTCCTTGGCGGCGGATGTGGGGCTGGTTGCGGGCTACGCCTATGCCGAGAGCAGGCCGTTAAGGCGACAAAAATTGTTGGCCTTGGACAATTTGGCTATTGGCGCTTTGGGGGCCGGCAGTATGGGGCTGGGACGGCCTTTGTCTTGCACTGGACGCAATCTGGCTTATCGGCGACAGGTATACGATGAGGTCGGCGGTTTTGCCGACATCGGCCACCTCATAGCTGGCGACGATGTGTATTTTATGCGTTTGGTTGCGGCCCGAACTCAGTGGAAGATGGTGCATAATCGGGATCTAAATTCGAACGTTGTCTGTGCGCCCCCCCCCAAGTCCTGGAACGCGATCATTCAGCAGAAGTTGCGGCACGCCGGAAAAGCGGGGCACTACAGCGGACCGGCTTGGATTTTGGGGGCGGGCATCTATCTGTTCCACCTGCTTTTATTGGTCGGTTTGCTGCAAATGCTGTTAGAGGGCCAGTGGAACTATTTTGTCTTGGGACTGTGGGGGCTGCGCTGGCTGGTCGATTTTGCCCTCTTATGGCGTTTTGCGCCGACGATAGATGAGCGTAAGTTGTTGTTTAATTTACCCTTTTTGGAAGTTTGTTACATTCCCTATATACTTATCTTCTCTATTATGGGAAGACTGGATTTTTTCCGCTGGAAATAGTCGACGCAGAGAAATAAAACATTTCTAATGACCCCACAAGAACGTTACCTCGACCTATTGCAACGATCGCTTGCCAACGATCTCTATCTCGAGAACGAAGCCCGCATCGTTTTTATTCTACTCTCGATCCTGCTCGGTAAAGCGGTCGACCAGGATGCGCTGCGCAATATCGAGCGCGACGATCACGAGATATTGCGGACGCTGCGCCAGTGTCGGGAGGAGGGGCAGATCCAGTTTATGTGGACCATCCCCAATGCGGACGGCAAGGGGTAGCGGACGGTCAATCTGCGTGACTATGTTGAGGTAGGGCACTCGATGATTGGCCGCAAGCGCTTGCGCAACATCGTCGACTGCCTCGATGTGATTCGCTGCGAGAATATCGCGGGTGATTGGATCGAGACTGGGGTGTGGCGCGGTGGTGCCGTAGTGCTAATGCGGGGATATGCGGAGATTTACCAGATGGAGCGGACCGTCTGGGCTGCCGACTCTTTCGAGGGCCTGCCAAAACCGACCGCTGCACAGGACAAAGACTACGACTTCAGTGCCGACGTTGTGCCGGTACTGGCCATCTCCGAGGAGGAGGTCCGCAATCTCTTCAAAAAGTACAATCTCTACGACCCCGAGAAGGTCGTCTTTCTCAAGGGGTGGTTTAAGGATACACTAGAAGACGCGGCCATCGACGAGATCGGCCTGCTGCGCATTGACGGCGATCTCTACGAGTCGACGATGGACAGCTTGCGCGCACTCTACGACCGAGTCGTTCCAGGTGGATTTTTGATCGTCGATGACTACGGCGACTTTGAGCCCTGCAGGAGCGCAGTCGAGGAATTTCGCTCGGCAAGGGGCATCGTCGCCCCCCTGCAGAAGATCGATTGGACCGGCGTCTATTGGCGCAAGATTTGAGCGCACATCAACCTATGGGCAGTTGGATTTGAACGGACCAAAAACCCCGACAATTGTCCAGATCGTCACCTCGGGTAATACCGGTGATACCCGCTACCGGATGCACTGGCCGGCACAAGATCTTGCCAGCCAGGCTCCTGATTGGCGCATTATCAATCTCGCTACCGACGCGGCTGAGCAGTACCAGTTTGGCTTTGAGGCGGATTTACTGGTAATCTACCAATCGACCGATTCGACGCTTTTTCCGTTAATAGACCAACGTCGCAAAGCCGGTAAGAAAACGCTGGTCGAATACAATGATAATTTCTATCAACCACCGCCCAGTTCAACGGCTGCGGTGGAGTGGGCGTCGCCTCTCTTGTGGCAGCTCTACGAATCCTTTATGCAGGCTGCAGACGGAGTGATTGTTACGGGCGAGGGACTCAAAGAGTTGTTTAGCTCCCGGGTCGATGCCGAGTTTTTTATTCTCAAAAACCAACTGGCAAATGTTCCGAGTGCTTTCGCAGACGTCTGGCAGCCGTTAGACGAAAAAATCCATATCGGTTGGGGTGGGTCGCTAGGGCATATCTCCGATTTGCTTAGCGTCGTGCCGTTGATTCGCAGCCTCATTTTGCAGCACGAGCAATTGTACTTGTATCTCATGGGCAATGAATCGCTGCCATCTATTGTTAATATCGCGCCCGAACGCATGCGTTTCACCGATTGGGGCTCTGTCGACGATTATTTTGAATTTCTTACACCGATCCATCTCGGCATCATTCCGCTGCTCGATACTCCGTACAACCGCTGTCGAAGCGATGTAAAGGCGATCGAATACGCCAGTCGCGGCGTCTTGCCGATTTTGCCGGATGCACTTCCGTACCGAGAGTTTTTGCAGGCCACGGAGCTGACGCCGTATACCTCGCATGCGGATCTAAAAGACATGATCGACGGCTACATGCGCCAGCCCGAGCGCATCGAAGCAGCAGCGAGAAGGTGTTTTGACTACGTCAAAGAGGAACGGGTCGGTTCGTTGCAGCTCGAGAGAAAGGAATTGTACGAACAGTTCTTAGCAAAGGAATTTTCGCAATTTAACTGGCCCGTTGGCAGCGGAATGCATGAGATCCGCGGCACCAATCAGGCGCATCGGCAGCGCGATATCCTTGTGCAGAACGCGACTGGATTTATAAAAAACGGGGGCGATAGCTCAGTAGTCGAAGCGCTTCGAAAGGCGCTTGAAACGGCTAAATTTGATGCCGATTTGGCGCTGCTGGAACTGCGCTGCATGCAGCGAGCCAACGATCCGAACTTGTTGGCAAGAGTGCGCCTTCATTGTAAGACCTTTTCCAAAGACCTGCGCCTATTCATGTTGCTGCTGCAGGCGGAGCCGGATGACGACCAACGCCGGGCGATCTGGCAGCAGATATTCGGGCTCTTGGAGAGCGAACCTGCCAACTTCAAACGGCACTTCGCCCCGAAGCTGGCCGAATACCTCATTATCGAGGCGCGGCGGGATCCATCCTACCTAAGCTCGCTTTTGGCGCTCCACAACTTGGTGCCAAATATAGCCAGGCTGCGCTTTGAACTGGGGATTCGCTACGCCCGAGTTGGCGACTCGGAGCAAGCGGCGCAGCACTTTGAATGGCTCGCCGACCTGTCAGATACGCACTTCCAGAACAATCAGAAGTTTTTCCAACAATTCGATCGGGGAAGTCTATTGTCATGGCGTGACGGCTTGTGGGCACAGCTTGGCAAAGATGAATGAACCCTGACGGCGGTAGCGGTGAACATTATCAGCGCTTATGTTATGGTATATTAAGAGTAGCAAAGTAGCACATTAGCCCAGTTTCAAAAAAACCTTAGATGGAATCCTCTCTACCAGAGGGAATTTGTAGAAATGGCCTTTCTAATCTCGCCCAAGTTAAAGATGATCCCTCGCTATATAGAGCGTTACGGGTATGTACTTTCCTGGAGGCGACTTTGGAATTTTTCCAAAGTCATGAGTTCGATGGGATTTTCTTGGATAAGTCGTAGGCCCGTGGTCTGGGGAAAGCCGTTTATGATGATGGTCGAACCCACCAATTTCTGCAATCTAAAATGCCCGCTCTGTCCCTCGGGCAACGGGCAGATGACGCGGGCGCGCGGCAATATGGATATAGACGACTTCAAGCGCCTCATCGACGAAGTGAGCGATGACCTCATGCTCTTGATGTTGTGGAATCAGGGCGAACCGTTCATAAATCGTTGCTTTACCGATATGGTGCGTTATGCCCACGAGCGCAAAATTACCACCATGACCAGCACCAACGGCCATTTCATACGGGACATGGAACAGGCCCGGGCCGTTGTCGAGTCGGGCCTGGATGAAATTATCATTTCCCTAGACGGCGTCGATCAAGAGACCTATGAGCATTACCGCGTCGGTGGCCGCATCGAACGCGTTTTTGAGGGGACGCGGCTGTTGGTGCAGGCTAAAAAAGAACTGCAGGCCAAACACCCGCTGATCAATCTGCAGTTCATTGTCATGAAACACAACGAAGCCGATTTGGCCGAGGCCGAGCGCATCGCCCAAGAATTGCAGGTGGACAAATTCCTCATTAAGACCGCTCAGGTCTACACCGAGGAAGAGGCCGACCACTTTCTGCCCGAGGCCGAAGATTTTAGGCGCTACGAGGAAGCCGATGGCGGGCTAGCGGTCAAAGGGCAACCCGTACGCGGCTGCAAAGTTTTATGGTATAGCTCCATGGTCAATTGGAACGGGGCGGTGGCCCCCTGTTGTTTTGACAAGGACGTCGACTATGCCATGGGCCAGGCCTTCAATGGCCAATCTTTTGACCAGATCTGGCGCGGTCGAGCTTATATGGACTTCAGGAAAAAAATCTTGGCCGATCGCACCGGAGTAGGCATGTGTAATAATTGCTCCGAAGGGTATAAAGGCATGTTTTCCCTGGTCAAAGAGTTCCGCGGCTAATTTTCGTATCTCCCATGATCCATTTCTGGCAGGTTGTGTTGCCCTATCTCGAAGTTTTGCTAGGGGTGACTACGGCGTCTTATGCGCTCGGCGTATTTTGGTTCGTCAGCGGCATGCGGCGCCGCAGCTACGTCCAGACAAACGAGCGTCCTCTGGTCTCCGTTGTGGTAGCCGTGCGCAATGAAGTGGAGAATATAGAATATTTATTGGCCGATCTATGCGCCCAGACCTACCCCTTGGATGTTTATGAGATCATCGTCGTAGACGATGGGTCTGAAGATGGTACGCCAGACAGAGTGCGGGCAAGGTTGGGGGGAAAGGTATCTATACGGCTTATAGAAACCAAGGATGTTTGCGCAACGACGGGGGCTAAGAAGGTTGCACTGACATTGGGTATAGAAGAGGCCCGCGGCCAAATTATCTTAACGACGGATGGGGACTGCCGCGTAAAGTCGACCTGGGTGCAAGGCATGGTCGATTGTTTTGAAGAGGATGTGGGCATGGTTGTTGGTTTTTCCCAAATTGGCCATCCTGGTCAGGTGCAGGGCATTAGGGCTGGGTGGGAAGCGATAGATTTTCTTGCCTTGATGGGTTGTGCTTTTGGCGGCATAGGACATGGCCACCCGATCAGTGCTTCCGGGCAAAATCTCGCCTATCGCAAAGAGGCTTTCTCCCAAGTAGGGGGCTATGAGCGAGTTAAAGGCCGCGCTTCGGGAGACGATGTATTGCTCTTGCAATTGGTGCGTCGCCTAACCCAGTGGAGGGTTGCGACGGCACCGGTGGAGCTGACTGCCACCGTCCATCCATTTACGCCTTCCTGGAGAGCCTTCTTGCATCAGCGGGTGCGCTGGGCTTCCAACGCGCCGTATCAGATCCACCTAGACTCGCTTCTATTTGCTTATATGTTATGCGCTTTTATTATGGAAGTTCTATTGGTTTTAACTCCCTTGTTGATTTGGGCCGGCGGGATAGGATGGGACTGGGCGGCGCTGTGCTGGGGCGCGAAAATCTTGGCAGAAGGGGCGATCATGTGGCGCAGTGGGATTTATTTTCGACGTTTGGACTTATTGCGCTTTTTTCCGCTGTGGACCCTATTGCATCCCTTCGCCGTTGTGTTGTTTGGAGCCGGCGGTTGTTTGGGAGAGTTTGAGTGGAAGGGGGAGGGGCATCGCTGGGGCAAAAAACGTTAGGCAGCCGGTTGCAAAGCTAATTTTTCAGACCAGGTTTCCGGCGTTAAAGTCGTGTCGTTTAGTTCTAGGTGGACGTGGGCCGTGCGTTCTCCCAGGCGCAGCTTAACACCGGGGTAGATGGTTTTATCTACCGCGAGTATGGCCTGCAGGGCCGGTTGTGCGAGATTCTCTTTGAGGCCTTTAATCTGGTCGCGGACGGCTTCGGCCACCTTGCTGAGCCGTTGCCATTGGCGGATGTGCTGACCGAGCTGAGGACGCTTTTGTGGCGCCGTGCTTTGCAGCAGGTGTTTGAGCCGGGGTACGGTCACTTCATCTAAACCAAGCAGGTTGTTAAGGCGCTTTAGGTTTTCCTGGCAGGCCACGAGTTGTTGCTGACAACGCCGCAGCGATTCCTCAATGCCTGGATCTACTCCCACTACTAGCTCGGTAGAGGTGCCGTTGGGAGAGCCGGCAAAACTTGCTTTGATGCCCTTGGCCGCCAGTACTTTCCCCCCAGAAATAGTTCCGGAGCGCCGGCTGCCGCCCTGGTGCACAATTACTTGACCTTCACTGCGAACATTGGCTCCAAAGATATAGCTACCTATAACTAGATCGGCGCCGGTGCGAACGGTTGCATCGGCGATAAATTTGGCCGTGAGGGCGCCGTGGGCAACCGCTCGCGTTCTGTCGCCGACAATGCCTCCCGATACGATAATATCGCCTTCGGAGTGCAATTGGGCTCCGGTTTCAACCATGCCCTGGACAAAGATATTGCCCTGGGCTTTGACCGTGAAGTTGGATAACACCGAACCCGAAATAAATACGTCGCCGGAAAAGTCTACATTGCCGGATTGAAAATCGATATCTCCAGCAAAGGAAAGCGTCTCGTAAACGTGCAGGGTGCCACTTTTCAGGCGCACCCGACCATCGATAGTGGCGCGGTAGACCAGCGCATCTAGATCGCCGTCAACTTCGACATTGGCTCCGGCGTTAAGGCTGACATTTTTGCCGTCGGTAGCGGCAAGTTCTGCGCCGGTGACGGTAAATCCAGTTTGTCCTTCGGTAGCGGGGTACACGCGGGCCAAGATAGCGCCTTCATTTATGTCGATGCCAAATTGAATCTCGCGAAAGTCGATGCTGCCATCGGGCAAAATCTTGCCGGGTTTGCGCTCGCAGTCGACATTGAGTTGGATTTGCCCGTCGCGGCCGTGTTGCGGCAATTGTCCTTGAGCTATTAGAATGAGCGAAGTTTGCTCGCTGTAGGCGGCAAAAGATGCTAGTATTTCATCGCAAGAATTGAGGGCCAGGCCCTGGACAATATTATTGTCTTGCAGCAATTGCAGAATGTGTTCCTCGGTGGGAACAGAGGGTCCCAGCGGGGGAATATAGGCGAATACGGCTTCGGTTTCTTCGGCGTATATATGCAGGGGGGGGCGAATGGATACGGCGCCCTCGCGCATAAAGAAATATCCGCAGGACGTCGCCGTGAACTGAGATCCGTCCTCACTCAGGTCTACATTGGCGCCTGGTTTTAGGGGGGGACACCCCCCCGGAATGGTAGGCACTGTGCGGCCGAATATATCTATCCCAGGCGCGCCCGGATCGCCAGTTTGGAGCTCGGCTAACAATTCATCTTTCTGGACCCAGATAGCGGTGCTATTTTGAGGTAGGTCTGCGAATGAACTGCTGGCTATAAACGGAAAGGAAGTCTGGGCTTGGTTTTGGGCGCGGCTATCGGGGTATACAGGAAAGTGTACTTGGTCGTCACTGCCAGGTATAGGCGTCTGACCGTGGGCAATGGCCTGGCAGGGGACGGAGTCTAGAGTGGAGATTGCTCGTTCCAGTGCCTCGCGATCGCACTCGGCAAGACCGTGTAACTTGAGCAAGTGGACTATGTCGTCTAGGCTATTATTGTTGCTACCGGAAAATTCAACGAGATAGGCGGTCAGATAGTCTGCTTGTACGGCTAGAGATAGGCTAAATGCTGGATCTACCAAGACGACCCGAAACATTGGTTTGTTGTCTTGAGCGTCGGTCCCTTCATGGAAGGACACGGCTTCGAGGGCAACATTAAACAAGGTTGCCACTTCGCGGCATTCATCCTCATCTTCATCGGTGGAGACTGTTGTGGGCAAAACTGCTAAATCATCTACAGGAGCTGGGTGCCCGTTTCTTTTTTGATCCGCCGTGTTTTCATCGACCAGCTTAAAGGCGTCGAGGGCTTTGCGCAATATGCTTTTGGCCATGTTGGATCGCTTCTCTGAAAAATGAACTTATGGGCACTGACTGTAAAGTAGTATTACATTCTATTCATCGGTCGGAGTCAAAATTTCTTGAGGACTTATTATGGCAGAGCTACTTTAGGCGCCAAGAGCGGCACAGAAAGGAGGGCATATCAAGTTGAGCCAAGATGCATTAAAGAAAAAAGGGCGGGCGGTATTTAAGGAACTCAGTCGAACTTTTCCCAATCCGCGCGTAGAACTGGATTATACCAATGCGCTCGAATTGTTGGTGGCAACCGTATTGTCAGCACAGTGCACCGATGTTAAGGTAAACGAGGTGACCAAGGTGCTTTTTCAGAAGTATCGTGTGCCAGAGGACTATATACGAGTTGCAGCGGAGGAACTTGAAGACGATATCCACGCCACGGGTTTTTTTCGCCAAAAGGCTAAAAATATTCGCAAGGCCATGCAAATTATTGTTGAAGATCACGCTGGGGAGGTGCCGGCCGATATGGATTCTTTGACGCGTCTACCCGGAATTGGCCGCAAATCTGCCAATGTGATTTTGGGCAATATTTACGACATCCCCGGCATTGTCGTGGACACGCATGTGGGACGGGTAAGTCGGCGGCTGGGGCTGACCGAGGAAGAGGATCCGGTCAAGGTCGAACATGCATTGGGGGAATTGTTGCCCAAGAAGAGCTGGACCCCATTCGGCCAGATCATCGTATTACACGGTCGTTATGTTTGCAAGGCGCGCAAACCTCTTTGCGACGAATGTTCGCTTATGGCCCAGTGCAATTATTTTCGCGATAGCGTCGCTCCCAGCAAATAGCTGAGGTCAATAAACCGAGGAAGAAGCGCTCAGACCTTAAAGAGGAATTGCATAACGTCCCCGTCCAGGGTGGCGTAGTCGCGACCTTTTTGCTGCAATTTGCCGGTCTCTTTGGCCTTCTGCCAATCGCCCAATTCGATTAGATCTTCGTATTTGACGACTTCGACGCGGATAAACCCCTTTTCAATGTCGGTGTGGATGGCGCGTCCGGCTTCGGGGGCGAGGGCGTCGCGGCGCACGGCCCAGGCTCGAACTTCGTCCTCGCCGACCGTAAAAAAGGAAATCAGCCCCAGAGATTCGTAACATAACTGGGTTAAACGATCGAGAGCGGGGCTGTCCAATCCCAGGTCTTCAAGAAATCCGCGTCGTTCCTCTTCGTCGAGCTGGGTAAGTTCCTCTTCTATTTTTGCCGAGACGGCCAAGGCCTTGAAATTCCACTCTGCGAAATGGGTTTCCAAGGGGTCTAGCAACTCTGATGAGGACAGTTGGTCTTCTCCGACATTGAGCACAATGAGCAGAGATTTGCGCGTCAATAGAGGGTAGCTGGAGACGAGTTTTTCCTCTTCTTCCGTAAAAGTAAAAGCGGATAGCGGTGCATTTGCCTCGAGATGTTCTTGGACCCGGGGCAGCAGCACCAACTCGGCCTTGCTGCGGGCATCGTCTTTCTTGCCGCGCTCTTTTTCTAGGCGCTCGAGGCGTTTTTCTACAAAGAGCAAGTCGTTGAGTAGAAGTTCCTCCGCAAAACTGTGGGCATCGCGTCGGGCATCTACCTCACCGCAAATGTGGAAGACCGTATCGTCTGCAAAGGCGCGTATTAAGTGGCAAATGACATCTACCGATTCTAGGCCTTTAAGAGCGGCGGCGTTATGTTGCGCATCGGTGTCGAGATCGGGAAGCAGGACAAAATCCATGATTGCCGGAACTACTTTTTCGGGGTTGTACAAAGCGGCTAGATTATTGAGACGCTGGTCTCGCACCCGTGCCACTCCCAGACTACCGGGTGCTCCATCCTGCCCGGTCAGCAATTTGAAGAGGGTGCGTTTACCTGTTTGGGGAAAACCTGCTAGGCCTAGTTTCACAGCGAATTAGAGCCTTTCCTGTTGTTTGAGCAAAAACATGATCTCGGCCGGGGTTTGGCAACTGGTGAAAAGCTTGCGGGTTTCTTCTAAGCGCATGAGGCTGGAGATTTGCGCCAGTACCGGTATATAATTGCGATAGTTTTGTTGAGGGGTGAGCAATAAGAAGACAAAATGTACGGGTTCATCGTAAATACCGCCAAAGTCCACTCCGTCGGGGCAGATCCCTAAGCAGCCGATGACATTGGGCAACTCGGGTATGGGCGCATGGGGAATGGCCGTCTGATGTCCCAAAGAGGTCGAGTTTTTGTCTTCGCGTTGCAGGGCAGCATCGAGGACGAGTTGGCGCTGCGATAGGGGGACCTGCTTTTCGTCGACTAGGGCATCCACCAATTGGGTGATGGCCTCCCACTTGTCTTTGGGGCGCAGGTCTAAACGTATGGTCTGTTCCCAGAACACATTGCTGAGCAGGACCGTATTGGGCGTTGGGGAGCGCACCATGAGCACGGAACTGGGGATTTGGTTGGCAATCTCGTCGGGAATAGATCCGGCCAGATAACCGGCCTGGCGCCAATCGTTAGATGCCCCTAATACGACCAAATCGTCTTTTTTGATGCGGTTGACGATAGGAGCGACAATGTCTTGGGAGGGCAGGATGGTGATGGGATGATCAACGCCGAGCAATTCTAGCTGTAGTTTGGTGTTGTCGTAGACTTGGGTGCAATAGCGTTTGAAAATAGGGTCCTCGGGCATGCAATTGGGGTCGCGGGCAATGCGCAACACTTCGACCTCGGCTCCCCAAGTCTGGGCCAGGTCGTGGCCAATCTGAATGCCCATGAGGGCATTGTTGCCGCCGCCCGTAGGGGCGAGGATGCGGCGCGCAGGATGGAAATCGCGATCCTTAAAGATCAGCGTATCGACATTTACTGCCTTAGTCAGGGAGCGATTGGTGGCGCTGAGTACCGCATCTTCTTCGACATCGTGGTACCAGCCCATGACCATCATATTGCATTGCCATTGGCGCAAGGTGTCCTGGATGCCTGCGGTCACCGTCGATCCTTCTACCAGATGGGGGATGGCGGGAACCCCCATGGCAACAGAGAGTTCGCAGGCCTCTTGTAGTAGGCGTTCGGTTTGCGGCAGCGTGTCTTCGTCGGTGACGATATGGGTGAGGTGGAGTTCGCCGCTACGCGACTGGGCCAGGGTCGCTGCCAATCGCACTAGCGACTCTTCAGCCCCTGGATTTTCTAAGGGGACTAATATGCGCAGGTCTGTAGATTCCATCAGTTAAATTGTCAACTATTAAATGCGAGCGTGCGCTTCATTTTACCAAACATAAATATATCCTTGCTTTTTTTCCAGTTCTGTGATCTAGTTCACAAGTTTATTGTTGGCTTTTGGGCTCTAGAGAAAGTTGCATCGCATACCTTCTTTGATTAATTTCAGATCGGCTAGCACGCCTTATACGAGAGGTTTGTCTATGACTGTTATAACGGTATCTCGCCAAATAGGCAGCGGTGGCGACATGATCGCCGCACGAGTAGCAGAAGTTCTGGGCTACGAATATATCGACCATCGCTTAATTGAAGAAATTGCTGCGCTGACAGATACTTCTGTAGAGGAAGTAGAGAAGTACGACGAGAAGGGGGAGGGCCGCATTAAGCACTTTTTAAAGCGTTTACTGGTCCCCGAAGTAAATCCCGGCGGTTTTCCGCTCTCTTCGGCGGCGTATTTTCCAGAGTTTGGTCTAGAATTTCCCTATATGATGGACCGGGAAAACGAACCGGCTGCCACCTACCTAGACCGCGGTACCTATCAATTGCTGATTACGACCGTTGTGCAGGAATATGGACAGGCAGGTAAGGCCGTCGTGGTTGGGCGGGCGAGTCAGGTGATATTGGCGGCCCACCAGCAAGCTATGCACATTCGCGTCGTCGCCCCCTTTGAACACCGGCGGCAAACCATAGTAGAGGCCCGTGAAATGGACGAGGAGCGCGCCGGCAACCTGTGCGAAGAGCATGATCAGTGGCGCGAACTGTATCTGCGCAATTACCACAGTATAGATTGGAATGATCCTCTCCTCTACCACCTGACTATAAATGCGCAAAAGGTGGCTATTGAAGAGGCGGTAGATCTAATTGTGCATTATGCAAGACAGCGAAGTTAAAGTTTCCAATTAAGAAGTTTGCCAAGCCCTGCCATATATGTGGAGGGCTTTTTATTTTCTGTCATATATAAATGTCCCCATTTCGTTCTAATATCTTCCTCTTAGCCATAATTGTTAGTGCTGCGCTGCAAGCGCAAGCAGGAGACTGGTCTGCCTTTACCAGTATGCGGCTAATAAATGATGTGCTCGCACTCGATGATGAAGTTTGGAGCGCTACGCAGGGGGGGGTGTTGCACTACGATATCGCCTCTAGAGATTATACGCGTTACACCCGGCTCGATGGTTTGGCGGGCAATCAAGTGCTCAGTGTTGCTATAGACGAAAGAGGCGACCTATGGTTTGGTACAAATGGGGATGGTTTGAGCCGTTATCGTCCCCAAGAAGGGCGTTTTGACGAGCCAATACTGATTTTTAGAGATTTGCGCATCAACGCGTTAGTGCCGGCTCTAGATCGCATTTTTGTAGGTACGGACAAGGGAATTAGCGTTTTTCTCGTAGAGGTGGAACGGGTAAAAGAGAATTATCGACAATTGGGCGGTCTGAGCCGAGATACCGAAGTGACGGCTTTGACTCTATTTGATAATCGTCTGTGGGCCGGCACGGTAGAGGGGGTCGCATGGGCAGATATAGATGCGGCCAATTTACAGGATCCGGACAGTTGGACTTCGACGTCGATAACGGGGAGGGTAGAAGATCTGCTGGTTTTTGATGGGCAGATCTTCTGCGCCGGTCAAGAGCAAATTTGGGTCTTTAACCAGACGCAGAATAGATGGTCTGCCGACTTCAACTTTGAGGCCAAGGCACTGGGGGTGCTCGGGGGCCAGGCTATAGCCGTGCACCAGCTCAATAATTTCTATCAGCGCAGTGGGGGGCAGGATTGGAGAAAGTTGGAGGGGTTTGTGGGCAATGTGCAAGCCGTTTCTCAAATTGGTAATACACTGTGGGCAGGTACAACTGAAGGTTTGAGGAATTGGACGAATCAATTTCTGCCCATACCCAAGGAGCCGTCGGGAAACCATTTCTTCGACATGGTAGTAGGGCAAGCAGGCCATTTGTGGGTGGCCAGCGTGCCCAACGATAGGATAGGACGGCCCTATGGTGTCTACCAGTTCAATGGCAGCGATTGGCAGGTGCACAATATCAATACGGGGGTGCCTTCGGATAAGACCGTGGCGGTGGAAACAGATCTCAACGGCAATCTCTGGGTTGGGACCTGGGCCGATGGGGTCGCCGTATTAGATGCGCAGGGACAGTGGCACCAACTCAATCAGCGCAATTCCGTCTTGCGCGGCATTACCGAGCCCAATGCGCCCTCTTTCATTGTAATAAGCGATATAGCGCGCGATGCCGAGGGGTTAATTTGGCTTACCAATGTCCAGGCTGGGTTGGCGGTCATGGATGGTTTTCCGGTACAGCGGGGTTTGCTCTACGATATGAGGGCCCTGGGCCTGACCCCGGGCAGGGATGTGGGGAAATTATCTATCGATAGCAATGGGTTAAAGTGGATCGCCACCGCACAGGATGGTTTTATTTTGTTCGACGATGGGGGCACCCCCTTTACTGCAGGTGACGAACGCGCGATTGTCGTCAATACCGGCTTTGATAGCCGCCTGAGCAGCAACGAAATCACTGCTATCATGGTGGATGCCAGCAATAGGGTTTGGGTGGGAACGCGCAACGGATTGCATATCATCCGAGCGTCTTATAATAGGCAGGTGGGCACGTTGGAGATACAAAGTTGGCGCACCTTAAATCTAAATAATGGGTTAAGATCTGCTTTCATCACTGCCTTGGCAGAAGATGCCGACGGCAATATCTGGGTCGGGACTAAGGAGGGACTGATTCAATTTGCTCCCTCG
>Ga0114999_10002751_pt1 | contig 22694 bp, 14 predicted proteins | sample ArcticOcean_MG_C_3_FD_89820 | JGI IMG/M metagenome (GOLD analysis project Ga0114999, IMG submission 89820) | Marine microbial communities from western Arctic Ocean - ArcticOcean_MG_CB8_126 | ecosystem: Environmental > Aquatic > Marine > Oceanic | place: Arctic Ocean: Canada Basin | collected...
CGCGTGTGAAGGAGAAGCCGGCAGCGAAGGCCCAGTGGCGTTGGGAGTCATTAAATATGTCAGCTTCCAAGGCGATCATTATTCTGTTTAAGAAACTGAATTTGGTGTCCTGTGTATAGAACCAGTCGTAGTGAAATCCAACCCCATAAAGGTAATCATTGGAGGTAGGACTCGCGTCGAAATGATAACTGAGCCCATTAATATGAAGATAGGTAGTGCGAATCGGAGAAGCATAATCTGTGATATCCGCTTCGGCAAACTCACATAAACACATCAATAAAATTGGACTAAGAAAAAGTCTGTGAAATTTTAGTTCCATGAATGTTTTTATGCTAGATCAAGAGCAGCATTTAAGATCTGACTATTACCTTTATATACTCTTTCAAAAGTTAATAAAAGCCGGAAAGCCAGAAGACTAGAAATCGGAAATCAGGATTACCAAAAAGCCAGAGAGCTGTGATCAGTAAACAGTTAACAGTGAAACCTCAGTAACAGTATTAGGTTTTAGGTTTATTGGGTTATTTATAATAGTGTAAAAACGGAAACCGCTAGGATAATCTTGCATTATGCATCCTGGATCTTGCATCGTGTTTCAAGCGAAAATCGAAAATGTCCAAACGTTTTGAATCCAACTATCCGCTCGATCCCAAACAGATCGAGGAGTGGGTGGACACCTTTAACCGCGAGGGGTACCTCTTCCTGGAAAATGTTTTGAGCGATGCTCATGTTGCTCAATTGAAAGCCGACTTCGAATGGTCGATAGACAATATCACTTCAACCGGCAATGAACCCGATGACCAACTCAGAACCAATAAAACTACAAATCTCCGCCTCTGCCACCGGATGTTCGAACACAGTCCGGCCAACCTGAACCTTTTCGATCTCGAACCCATCGTGAGCTTTGCTGAAGCACTGGTCGCGCCCAACTGCCATGTCATGCACAACAACTCATTCGTCACTTTTCCAGGGGGTGGCATTTCCAATTGGCATCAGGACGACGATCCGCACATGATCGTCACCGAGGGGGAACCACCAAAGAATATTCAGTTACCCGTTCTCGCCTTTACCTGCAATTACTATTTAACTGATATCATGGAAATCGAGCAGGGCGGTACGGAGGTCATACCCGGTTCCCACCTTTTTGGAGCCGATGCGAGACAAGCCGATGTCAATGGTGAGTGGGCCGACAAGATACATTATAATTGCGGTAAGGCCGGCAGCGTTGTCATGTTTAACAACCAGGTTTGGCACCGGGGAGGACCTAACCAAACCGACAATAATCGTTACATCACCCAGGTTTCATACGCCCGCCGATTTATCGGACACAAATATTATCCCTTTATGAATTACACCATGCCCGAGCATGTCTACAAGGGCGCGAACCCCAGGCTCAAACGCCTGCTCGGCTTCCTTGAACACGGCGCCTACGGATAGGAATAAAAAGCTGGAGAGCTGAAATGAAAGAAGAAAATTAAAAGGACAAGGAAAATGTTTTATTACGCATAATCTCATTCACGCTTCCACTCATAATCGCTTTTGCTTTTTGACCATTTGACTTTTTGACTATTAAAATAATCCATGAAAATAACCGATCTGAAGTGTACTGTATTAGGTAATAATCCCGTCATTCGTATTTCGACCGACGCGGGCATCTGTGGATTAGGGCAAGCGGAGATAGCCAAATACTATCTCAAACCCCATGTTCTTTTTTATAGGGATTTCATATTAGGTGAAGATCCGACTGACGTAGAGCGGGTGATGCTGAAGATCAGAAGGGTGGGTGCTTTCAAACCCTGGGGCAGTGCGGTCAGTGCGATAGAGATGGCGCTTTGGGATATAGCCGGCAAAGCGGCGGGTCTGCCGGTTTATAAACTTCTCGGGGGTAAAGTGCGCGACCGGGTTAGGATTTACAATGGCGCGGTTCGTCCGCCCATGAACGGGGCCTCTCCCCAGGATTTTGCCGATGCGATGACCAAGATGAAGGCAGCGAAGGAGGGGTTTTCGATAATCAAACAAGGGATTGCTTTTCATAGCAAGATGGTAACCGCGGTCCCCGATTTTTTTTATGGTGAGATAGCTAATGAGCAGGGGATTTCATTTCATAGTCAGCGGGCCAATGCTGTTTCCGACTCCAATCCTGGTGATGGGGTCAAAGAGAGTTGGGGTGGGTCTCACCGTTCCTACGACCTGAATCGAGGTCTTATGACAGAGCGAGGTCTGAAACATGTCATCGCCTGTGTTGAGGCGATGAAGGATGTTCTGGGTGATGAAGTCGGCTTGGCACTGGATTGCGGCCCGGGAATGGTTGTTCCTGATGCGATCAGACTGGCAAAGGCTTTGGAACCACTGAATATAATGTGGCTCGAGGATATGATCACAGGGGATTACATGCCCTATGTTCAAGCAGACCTCTATCGCGAAGTAACGCGGAGCACATCGACTCCCATTCACACCGGCGAGCAAATCTATCTGGCACAAAATTTTAAAGACTTGTTCGAGAAACAGGCGATAAATGTCGTCGGGCCCGACCCCTGCGATGTCGGTGGAATTGCTGAATTAAAAAGGGTCGCGGAATACGCAGATCTCCATGGTATTCTTATTGCTCCCCACGGTGTTGGTGACGGTCTCATTGGGCTCGCGGCACTGGTTCATGTATCGGCGACGCTCCCTAAGAACTACATTGCCTTTGAGTACCCGGTTGGTAACCCCGAGTGGTGGTACGATATCGTCGATGGACTTCCGGAGCCCATCGTCAAAGATGGGTTTATCGATGTCTGGGATACTCCGGGCCTGGGCGTTGAACTCAATGTAGAAAAGTCTAAACCATACCTGCCCGAAGAGGATAAAGATTTCTTCGATTAAGACAGCTGGGGTCAGGCACGAATAATATTATGATAAGCAATAATATCTTCGTCTTAGCCCGCGGTAGTGTAATGGAATAAACCAAAATGAGTGATTTGAGGCTTTGCCTTCGGTAAGATTCCCTTTTTGTCATCGCGAAAGAGGCGATCCAGGGAGATGTTTGTAGCGTATAGTCTGTCCCCTGGATTGGAAGATGTCGCTACGCTCTGTAGCTTCGTCGCGTTGCTCCTCGCAATGACAAAGGAAAAATCTACACCTCCCCTTGCTATAGTCCCGCAGCCGCAAAACGACAGCTGATCGCGGCAACTTAGTTTATACACGTTTCCGCATACCTACGCTCCCTGGTAAATATTTATCTTGTGCATTTTGTGCTTCTTGTGGCTATCTTTCTTTGCCCATCGACAATGAAAAAAGTAATCAAATTCCTCGGGTATCTGGTTCTCACGGGATGTTTCATCTTCGGATTTATCTACTTGTGGAGTAGTGTTCTAAAACCGGAATTACGCGATGAACCCCTGCAATACGCACCGGAGATTATTGAAGAAATAAAAGCGGTTCGCGACAATCGTTTGGGTCCGGAAGATGAATACACTATTCAGATCGATGTCGATTACACTGAGGGCGAGTCAGCGCGGTGGTATCCCAAAGGCGAGTCACCGATCATCGCGGAATTAGTCAAAGAGGGAAAGCTGCCACCGGTGGCTGAACGGGTTGGACCTGAACCGGTAGTAATCGAAGGGGTAGACGGTATCGGTAATTACGGAGGCACCTGGTTAGGTGTTTTAAACAGTCCACATTATCTAAAAGAATTAATTGGAAGCCGGTATGGGGGGGCGCCCCTGGTGCGTTGGTCTCCTCTCGGTTATCCGATCGTGCCCCATATTGCTAAGAGTTGGAAAGTAACACCTGACCGCAAAGAGTGGACAATATATCTTCGCAAGGGGATGAAATGGTCTGACGGTCACCCTTTCACCGCAGATGACATTCTCTACCCATGGAATTTTGAATACAAAATGTCACTAAAGGCAATAAGCGGATCGATGAAGATTGCCGGTCACACGGGTGAAATCATAAAAATAAACAGCCATACGGTGAAATATGTCTTCCCCGTTCCACACGCGATGTTTCTGGAGCGTATGGCGGGTGAAGGGAACGGTGTCCCCCGCCATTACCTGCAAAAATATCACCCTGAATTTGGCGATGATGAACTGATTGAAGCCGAGATGAAGGCGAGGGACATTCCCACGCGACGTGGGCTCTATGCGGAGCTTAAGCTCTTTGATAATGTTCAGCATCCCCGACTCTGGCCATGGCTTTATCGCACGAATAAAGCAAATCCTCCAAGATCCTATGTACGCAATCCCTACTATTGTGCGGTCGATCCCGAGGGTAACCAACTTCCCTATGTCGACCGTATTTTACTCGATGTTAAAAACGCGGCACTGGTTCCTATCACCGCTGCAGCGGGAGGTATAACGATGCAGGCGATGAATATTTACCAAAGATATTACACCCTCCTTATGTCGCATCGTGAAGAAAATGATTATGAGGTCTACCACTGGTACGGTAATGAAGTATCCAGTTATGTACTTTATCCCAATTTGAATCGTTACATCGATCCCGAGGATTTGAGAACTAAAAATAAATGGGAGTTGCTTAATGACAAGCGGTTCCGCAAAGCGCTTTCGCTGGCGATAAACAGGTGGGACATCATTGATGCGATCTATGATGGATGGGGAGAACCGGCGCAAGATGCACCCGTTAGAAATTCTTATTTTTATCACGAAGAACTGCAAAAAGGTTATACCGAGTTCGATCCTGCACGAGCCAACCGGATATTGGATGAGATAGGATTAACGGGGCGTGATGCTGAAGGGTATCGTACTCATAAGGACGGAAGCCGGTTGATATTGAATCTCGATATAATTCCCAATTTTGCTGAAGGCACGCTCTCCTTTATTGTTGAGGATTGGAAAAAAGTTGGCGTTCATGCCATCGAGCGTCAAATGTCGGTCAATCTCAGAACGGTAATTCACCTTGCGCGAAAATCTGATTTTCTTATCTGGGGTGGGACGGGATCTAACAATCCACTGCTTACAGGTGATGGTTTCCTCGGCAGTTCGCACCAAGCGCTGGGCTATTACTCATGGTATTATGATGGTGGGCTTTACGGTAACCACGAGGCGAATAAAGCAGGGAGGATAGAGCCGCCTTCGGGCCACCCGGTGCGGCGAACGATGGAATTGTTTGATGCTGCGCACCAGGCCCTCACCCTTCAAGAGCAGAGGAAGATTATTCGGGAAATGCAGGATATCATGGCAGATGAACTTTGGGCAATTGGCATCTCTACAGTGTTTCCAAAGCTAGCGATCATAAAGAAGGATTTCAAAAACGTGCCACGTAAACTTTTATATGGGGGTTGGTGGGCACCCTCTCCTGGCGGCCCGGAAACTTTCTATTTCGAAAACCCGAAAGATTCGTCTGGGACAATTGCGCAAATTAAAAAAGAAATAGTTGAAATCACACCGCGAGATAATGTTCCGATCGGGGACTCACTTGAACGCCGTAATGGAATTCCTTTTGGCAGGTTTGTTCGTCATCTGATCCTTGGCATATTCGCCCTGGGACTTCTTCTCTCTGGTCTTAGACATCCCTATATCGGTCGACGTTTATTAATTATGCTGCCCACCCTATTTTTCATGTCGATTATTGTCTTTACGATCATTCAATTGCCCCCGAGCAATTTTATTGATATTAAAATTTTAGAGGCGGAAATTTCGGGTGATCAACAACACATTATTGAGGCCGAGCAGCTGCGTGAGTTATTTCCTCTCGATGAACCCATTTTAAACCAGTACATGGATTGGTTAGGTCTGCCCTGGTTTTTATCCTATAAATCTGAGGATCGCGGCTTACTCCAGGGACATCTGGGTTATTCCATGGAGAGTCGAAGACCGGTCAACGCTGTGGTCGGCGATCGTATTCTTCTAACGTTTATGATCGCGTTGAGCTCTATCCTTTTTACCTGGGCGGTCGCCCTGCCCATTGGCATTTATTCAGCCGTACGCCAGTATTCTATCGGCGACTACATTTTCACTTTCCTCGGATTCATCGGAATGTGCGTGCCCAGCTTTCTTCTCGCGCTTTTAATCATGTACTGGAGCAAAGTCTATTTTGGCATTAGTATGACCGGGCTCTTTTCAACCGAAATGGCCGGTCAGCCGGAATGGACACTGGAAAAAGTTATCGATCTTTTACAACACATCTGGGTCCCTATTGTGGTATTGGGTGTTGCCGGTACTGCGGGTATGATCCGTGTGATGCGCGGCAATCTAATCGACGAGTTGCGAAAGCCTTATGTCACGACAGCGATGGCCAAGGGCGTACGTCCCTTCAAGCTGCTTATTAAATACCCGGTTCGTATTGCGATTAATCCATTTATCTCGGGTATAGGTGCGCTCTTCCCGCACCTCGTTTCCGGCGGAGCGATTGTCGCCATGGTGCTCAGCTTACCCACCGTGGGACCATTGATGTTGGAAGCGCTGATGATGGAAGACACTTATCTCGCGGGTTCCATGCTAATGGTTTTGAGTCTCTTGGGCGTAATGGGTACCCTCGTCAGTGATCTCCTGCTCATGTGGCTGGATCCTCGCATACGCTTCGAAGGCGGGTCGCGCTAAAGCGCGGGGTCAAAAGGTCAAAAGGTCAAAAGGTCAAAAGGTCAAAAGGTCAAAAGGTCAAAAGGTCAAAAGGTCAAAAGGTCACCATTAAGTTTTCAGGTGTTATTACCGAATTGTATATTAACAACGATTATAAACTCTCACAACTTATATTAATTATGACGTCAGTAAATTCATTCGAAGACTTGAGAATCTGGCAAGATACACGAACCCTGGTAGCAATTATTTATGCTGCGTTCGGTAAGACAACACCAGCAGCCAAAGACTATGGTTTTAGAGATCAGATTCAGAGAGCAAGTATATCAATAATGAATAATATTTCAGAGGGTTATGAAAGAAGGGGTAATACTGAATTCCACCGTTTCTTAACAATTGCAAAGGGATCCTGTGGAGAGTTAAGAAACATGCTCTATATAGCGGAAGACCTTAAATATTTAAATGAAAGCGATGCGGAAAATTATCGAATTGCCAGTTTAAGTATCACAAAAGGTATTGCCGCACTGATGCGTCATTTAAAGAAAGATGAATCACATTCTAAAACAGTTTCTACACTCTAATTGTTTTCAACTTTTTGACCTTTTGACTATCTTCCTATCTCCTCACTTCCCTGAATCGAGAATCTCTCTGATCGTCAAACGTCAAACGCATCGTTGCACCCCAGGAGGCGTTGACCGATAAAATCCCGTTTCCATTTTTATCACTGCTCTCAGCTTTTTCTATTGTAGTGTCTGACGGAATTACTATTTCTGCGCCCGCCGCTCCGAGGGAGACAACATCACCGGGAAATAGAGTGATCGTGCGGCTGATCATCGCGAGCATCTCAGAAAACCCGAAACGGTAGTCAGCTATGCGGTACTCGCACTCTCCAATTCCAGCGAGTGACAGCTTTAATGTCTGTACCGAAAGGTCATCAATATTTTTATAGGGAAGGTGATCGCCGAGCCTGAAAAATCCGTCAGCACAAGAACTGAAAAAATAGGCTGCTCGCATTTCATAAGGGAATGGGTCTTTAATCGCGTCTATAAGCGAGGTATCTCTTACCGACACGAGGAGACAGATACTTTCAATACATTCCTCTTCATTAATTTCCCGCCCGTCACAGCCAAGTCCATAGATCGTTCCGGGGCCGATAATACCGGCAACCTGGACGGACAGATGAATACTTGTGGAGTGTGGGGGAAGGATAATAGGACTGGCATCTTCTTTCAGCGCTGTCGTGGGAAAGAGAATAGGATTTAATCCGGTCACGGGGAGCCCAGGATCCGATTTGGGATTGTTTCCTCGTTGAACCCAGAGCGTGCGGCCCGGACGTTTCTTTATGGCCATTGTGGGATCGAGACCGGTAGCGGTAATGTTTTTAATAAAGGGACTCTCACTTACTTCATCCACAGCTTGTCTTCTGACCGTTGTGCGGGATGCACCTACACCCTGCAGTTCGACTGCCACCTCTACCGCTGCTCCCGGTTCATCCATGCTGGGCAAATGCACCCCGTCCCAACCCGCTGCTCCCAGGCCGACAATCGATCCTGTGGGCAAGGTCATAAATCGAGAGAGGTAGGTAATCATCCATTCCGCACCGAAGAGATAGTTGCCGGTATAAGCCTCGTCACAGGTTTCTCCGTTTATTTTTGTCCACATCAATTTGTCATATACCCAGGATGCAGCATGGACATTCCGATAACGATCCGATGCTTGCTGTTGTAAACGGGTTTCAATGACTCTTTCAAATTCTTCAGCGGTTGTTATGCAGGGACCCATTCCGCCGTTACCATCACCGGTCTTAAAAAGAACGTGTAGACCCTGGTGTTGGTGCATCTCCGATTCAGGTGATGAGTTGTCGATGAATGCCTCGTGATCACCCTCGATAAAGTTGTCATTCAGGCAGACGAGCCCAGCGATATGCTCGACAGCTTTTTCTGGGGGAACCCGGTAGGCTTCACGACCGATCACGACTCCCAACTCTGCTCCACAAGACAGCGTTGTCCCCGGGTGTATCGGGATTTCCCAACCATCACCACTGAAGCAACTGTAAGATCTGATCCGCATATAGGGCAATCGCGTGACTTCCCATTCTCTGCTTATCTGCCGCTTCCATACAGTTGGATTATTCGCATGATTATAAATATAAAGCGGACAGTGCGGTATAGCGGGTAGCAGTTTGATGTCATTGCATGAAATCAGCGGAGCATCCTTCATTTCCTCATCGACTTGATCTCTTTCTTCAGGCGACAGACCGAGCAGGTGGAAAATTCTGTGTTCGGAGCTCAAACTACCTATTGCAGGGTGATCGTCAAAAACCTTGTAACCCTGATCACCGTCGACCAGTCCACAATCTATTTCTCCATCACGAACAAAACTAGCAATCTTCATATTTGAACTCCCCGTTCTCGTGAGATAAAGCGCATGAACAATAGTCAAAATGTCAAAAGGTCAAAAAGTCAAAAGGGATATGCGTAAATGCGGACATGCGTGAATAAGAAGAAGATATTTACCGTAATCTTCGTCCCCGTCTGTCTCTTCGTCATCGTCTTTTCCAGTTCTTTATTTCAGAATCAAGGTGGAACGTGGGGCCTGCGACGAGCTAAGTCGAATCGTCCCTACCGCGTTAGATATTTCGATAAATGCAAGAAGCGTGCTAGGGACAGCCCGCTCCACCGTGGGTTGCAATATTTATGGCACAATGTTGTCTGAATATCTAGGGACGAAGACGAAGAGGAAGACACTGACGAAGCTAAAATATAGGATATTAACGATCCCGCTTCACCCACGGTTTCCATCTCCCCATGCTGAGGTGAGTGTTTCCCCTTCGATGAAGCGATTGGGTCTTAGGGCACTGATATCAATTTTCGGAGTGTCGCCCGCGATAATATCCGCAAGACTTTCACCGATGGGGGGTGACAGCTTGAAGCAATGACCACACCCACCGAAAAATGCATAATATCCATCGAGCCCCGGTTCCGGTCCAACGAGGGGATGCCAGTCATCAGTTATAGTGTAAATGGATGCCCATCCCCGTACAAAGCTGGCGTTGCGAAGCGCGGGTATCCGCTTAAATAAAGCTGATTCGATTCGAGCGCGTGAATCGTGGTCAAGATTGGGGTCGTAGTCGTCGATATCGAGGGGTTCGATCTCTTTTGGCCAACCGAGACCGGCTAAAATCTCGTCATTGCCGTTAGGGCGAAGGTACATTCTTAAATCGGTGTCTGAAAGAACAGGAAGCGGGCCGAAATCAGGAGGGGTCTTCAGGATCATGTCCGATTCCCGACTCCAGCGTAGGGAACTGTTCCTGCCAGCTGTAAATCCTACTTGTCGACCCCAGGGTCCGGCTGCGTTCACGACGACTTTTGTATCGATGGTCTCACCATTTTCGAGAATGACACCACTGACGCGATCATCCTGAAGACAAATCTCACTGACGCCAACGCCTTCGTAAGTTTTAAGTCCCCACTCAGACGCCCGCTCGACAAGTGAGCGAGTGGTTTTAACTGGATTGGCATAGCCTGATCGATGCTCATACAATCCTCCGAAGACTCCATCGAGATTGATCTGCGGCGCCAGTTCTCCAACCTCCTCGGTCGAAACATTTTTGATTTCTACGCCGTATTTTTTTTGCAACTCGAGCACCTGCTTTCCGGGCGTAGATTTTTTTTCATCGAATATCGTGAGGAATCCGACCTGTTGAAACCCGCAATCACCTCCGAGATCTTCTCGGTCATTTTCGAACATCTGCACTGCGCGCCAGGCGAGTTGCACCGTAACCGGATTGGAGTAGTAAGTTCGCACATGAGCTGCTGAATGCCCGGTGCTGACCGCAGCCAGGGTTCGCTTTTCAAATAACAGTATATTACCAAAACCTCTTTTTGCGAGGAAATGACCGATGCTGGCTCCCATAATTCCACCGCCAATTACAACCGCGTCGGCTGTCTTTTCCATCTATTTTTCCTCTATGATTAGGTTCCCGAAGTGATCAACACCGGCATCGTAGCCGGGAATGATAACGACTGTGGAATCGATTTCTTCAACCATAGCCGGACCATCGATATGATCGTTAGACTTCAATTTATAGCGGTCGTACATCTTACAGGTGACACTTTCTCCCAGCTGGGAAAAGTAAACCGGGCGTTCAGTTTTAACCGCGCTCGAGCTGTCACCATCACCTGCTTCCAGCTCTCTCAATGTCGGTTTGCTGATCGAACCGATCGCCGTCAATCGCAAGTTGACCATCTCCGTGGGTTCATTATCAGCGGCATAACCGTATGCACGTTCGTGCTCTTTGAAAAAAGCGGCATTAATTTCTTTTTTATCATCGGGCGCGAGCGGGCGATTCTCTATCGGTATTTTTAGTTCGTAAGACTGCCCGACATAACGCATGTCAAGATAGCGCAGAAAAGATATATCCGAGGCGGGAATTCCCTCCGATGAGAGCACCTGGCGCGCCCGTTTTTCAAGGTCTTCGAATACACGACTGTTAGTGCGCAGGTCCACCGTCTCCATCGGCGCGATGCTTGCCTGTACGTAGTCGTGCTTGACGTCGCTCACGAGCAGTCCCAGCGCAGAAGTGACACCGGGGCTCATTGGAATAAGAACTTTTGGAATACCCAATTCTTGCGCGAGGTCATTGGCATGCAGAGGCCCCGCGCCGCCAAAAGCGACGAGTACGAATTCACGGGGATCAAAGCCGCGTTGAACGGAGATCAAACGAATAGCACCCATCATGCTCGCGTTGGCTATCTGAATAATTCCGTTGGCAGCTTCGATGGTGCTCATGCCGAGGCGATCGGATAGATTCTTAATGGCGGATTCCGCAAGTTCGGGATACAGTTTCTGTTCACCGCCGATAAAATAATCCGGATTGAGGCGCCCGAGTAACAGGTTGGCGTCAGTAATACAGGGGCTTTCCTGTCCTTTGCCGTAGCAAGCGGGGCCGGGATCGGCACCGCCGCTACGGGGACCAACCCGCAACGCACCTCCAGGATCGACCCACGCGATGCTGCCACCACCCGCGCCTATTTCTACGAGGTCGATGACCGGTGTTCTGACCGGATAGCCGGCAGCCCGGTTATCGGCCACCGCTGCGCTTCCGACTTCGAAGTGGGGGGCGACCTTGGGGATTCCATCTTCAACAAGACCCACTTTCGCCGTCGTTCCGCCCATATCAAAACTGATCAGGTTCTCAACTCCCACCATCTTGCCGATGTAGGTCGACGCAATAACTCCCGCTGCCGGCCCCGACTCGATCAGGTGTACGGGTTCTTTGCGAGCGACTTCCGAGGATGACATTCCACCGGCAGAAGTCATTAAGTGTAATCCGGCTTTAACCCCCAATGACTCAAGCCGGGTTTCCAACTGGCCGATATAGCGAGTTACGATTGGCATCAACAGGGAGTTGATCGCCGTTGTGCTGGCGCGAAAATACTCACGCATCTCCGGGCACAAATCCGAAGAGATCGACACAAACACACCGGGCATCTCGTCGTCAATGATGGCTTTTACCTGTCTTTCATGACTGGGGTTGACGTAAGCATGAAGCAGGCAAACGGCGATCGACTCCACTTCTTCACTCTTAAACTGGCGAACCGCATCGCGGACACTTTCCTCATCCAGAGGCGTCAAGACATCGCCGGCAAAATCTAATCTTTCGGATGCTTCTCGACACAAGTAACGCGGAATTAATGGCTTTGGCTTGTCACAGAAAATGTCGTAGAGGGTGGGACGGATCTGCCGGCCAATCTCAAAGACGTCACGAAATCCCTCAGTGGCAATAAAGGCTGTTTTGGCTCCTTTCCCTTCAATGATCGTATTTGTCGCCACCGTGGTGCCATGAACTAGGTAGGAGACTCGCGCCGGGTCAACAGTGGATTCCTTGAGCACCCGTTCAGTCACATTCATAAAACCTATCGATGGATCGCGAGGCGTACTGGACATTTTGATCAGGTGTAATTTTCCCGTGGCTTCATCCATCATCACGAGATCGGTGAAAGTACCGCCTATATCGACACCGAGTCGGTAATTACTCATCGCGTTCGTCACGATTTTTGAAGTCGTTCGCGCAACTTTACAGTTTCGCTTTCATCGACTTCTCGTCGTTCAATAGCGATGACCACACCGTATACCTCGCGGGCTCGCTGCGCACTGACTTTTTCATTGATGACATCCTCGAGCACCGCCATGGGATCGCGTTCGAGGGGATTGCCATACCCGCCTCCGCCGGGGGTCTCATAACTGATCGTATCATCAGCGTTGAGGTTCAGGGTAATTTTTGACGGAAGTTCTTTGTGTTCTCCCTCCGGATTGTGAGTGTAGGTGGAGGGTCTGCCACTGTGGCCGCCGAACAATCCCCAGGGCCCTTTTTTACGGTGGTCGGAAAAGACTGTAAATGTCGACTCATGATCGGGAAACTGCCAATCGCGTCGAAGACCCAGTCCGCCGCGAAATTTACCGGCGCCTTCCGAGTCGGGAACTAATTCGTAGCGTGTTATGCGCATGGGATAATTGTTTTCCGTTTCTTCAATTGCCGAGTTCTCTGTGTTCTGGATATGGGGTTGTATGGCGTCGAGGCCGTCTTTGGTCGGGCGTCCACCGTAACCGCCCGCCAGGGTTTCCATGAAAGTATAATAGTCACCTGAGCGCGGATCAAGTCCACCACACCCCATGTTACAAATCATACTTTTGCTGCAGGCGACGACCTTCTCCGGGATAGCAACTGAAAATGCTTTAAAGCCGAGATCGACAAGGCGCATACATATATCGTTTCCACCGACAACTCCCGCGGGGTGCTGCGCGTTGACAACGGTTCCTTCGGGGGCATGGACTTCAATTTGTGAATAGAACCCTGCGTTTACCGGAACTTCAGAATCAATCAAACACTTCACTACATAGGATACCGCGGAATAGGAATAAGTTAAATTGGCATTCATCGGTGAGGGGCGCTGCTTGTCGGATCCAGTCAGGTCGAAGCTCACCCGTCCATCTTTTACCTCCGCTTGCATCACCAGTTTGATCGGCCGATCGGTAATACCGTCATCGTCCATTTCACCTTCAGCACAAAATTTCCCCTCCGGCAGCTTCAATATCTCACTCTTCGTCCAGCGTTGGGTATAGTCTATCAGTTCATTGGTGAAGCTGAAGATCGCTTTTTCTCCAAATCGTTCGAGGATCTCAATGACGCGTTTTTGGCCCAGCATCGTCGAGGCGACTTGAGCGCGCAGGTCGCCTCCCATTTGCTTGGGCGAGCGTATGTTGGCGACAATCAAGTTAAAAACGTTGTCGATGATTTTTCCACCCCGAAGAATCTGCGTTGAGGGAATGATGATCCCTTCTTGATATATATCGGTCGAAAGACACAAACCGCCCGGAGCCATACCACCGATATCAACATGGTGTGCTACGGCAGCCGTATAACCCGCTAGTCTGTTCTTATGGAACAAGGGCACAATGATCGCGATGTCGTTCAGATGCATGGCGCCGTTATGTGAATCGTTCATCGCGAGTCCATCACCGGGGGACAACTTTCCCTCGCCATATTGACGCACCGCCGCCGGTACCATGCGCGTCATCGATGCCAAATGAATAGGTTGCGTAAAAGCCTGGGCCACGACGCGTAGCTTTTCATCGTAAATCGCACAGGAATAATCGGCTCTCGTCTTGATGTTCGTTGAGTAAGCAGTTTTGCGCAATGCCGCGCTCATTTCTTCAGCAGCGGCGTTGAACGCGCTCCGCGTGACCTCGAACTCGATCGGATCCATGCGCAGACCTCTCGTCGTAATATCCTTGTCTGGCTTTGTCGGCATAAAAATATTATCGAAGGTCTCGATAAGTTTTAAGTGTTAGGTGTTAAGTCTAAGTGCTGTAGATTAATACTTCAGTATTCGACTTATGATCATCAATAATCTCAATAGCCTTTACGACAAAAAATAAATCAATTGAGACTTTTCTACTATACTAACCTAAATTTCCGCTATGTAGAGTCAAAGGGGTGGAGCGGGCTGTCCCTAGCACGCATCTTCAATGACTACATTCTAAACGCGGTAGGGACACCGCGTTCCACCTGTCGGCTTAAAACTTAAAACCTGACCTATTATAAACTCAGCCTGCCTCAACCTCATCACGACGGGACAAAAGCCCCTATCATTGCTCAAGGTATATCGCGTAGAGTTTGACATCCTCCGGTCGACGACCTTCGAAATCGACGCGCACACGGATTGGTTCGTCTGAACGCACACTGTCCTGATTTCTCCAGCGCACGGCCTGTCTGAAGCCGGATTCCAGGGGGTCCAGGTTGTCGTCGCTGCGATAATCAGAAAGTTCATTTAACTTCTCATCGAGAATAGAAACTTTAATTTGAGCATCAGGTGATAAACCATCGACATTCAACCGGATGCGTGTTGTTTGCCCATTGAGAAAAATGGGCTGCGACGTGACATGTGCTTTACTCTCAGGTCCGTTAAAGGGTGAAAAATAACCGAGCCTGTCGCGCGGCCAGATGGCTACTCTGATTCCGTCACTATCTTGCTCAGGCCAGGGAGCGTACCAAAAGAACGTCTCATCTCCGATGTTTTCAAATCCCTGGCCCTGGATTAAGGCTGGAAAATTAATATTTACATCCGATTCATATGCGTTTTTCCAACCGATTTCCGCTGCTTCGACTATGGGAAAGTCCGGAATGGGTTCCCGGTAGTGCAACGCGTCATGACTGACAAGGAGTCCGAGGTTCATTCGCGTCAATCGTCGGTCGTTAGAGGGATGTCCGTCCCACATACCGTAAAATCCGATTAAGGTATTGCCACGATTCCAGAGCGCAGCGCCCAGATGTACCTGGGGACCATTTGAGATTCCGTAGTGAGTAGGGCGGGGAGGCAGAGTATCTCGGCGATGACCAAGACAGGACGCGGTGGACCACTGTTCGAAATCATAGGAAAAATGTGTCGACAGCATGCGTGCAAAACCTTTTGGAGTCCAGTGCTCGTGTCTCAAACCTTGCCCGGTGATATAATAGACGCCATTGAATTTTGTTCCACCCGCCTGTTCAAATGTCGGGCCTACAGGATTATCGGGATGTAATTTCCACCGTAGACCGTCAGCGCTGAATGCTACCGCTAAATTATTAGCATAGCGGGCGGTTTCAAAAGCCATTTTAAAATGGCGGTCCGGGTTTGGGTCATCCGGTTCATAGTAGACGACACAGGCTATAACATGATCATCAATTTCAATATCAATAAGATTATTGTTTTTCGTACCGTTATATTCAACGAGACCTAATTGGGGTTTCTCCCAGTTTATACCATCATTGCTTTTGGCCAAACAGAGTCTTTGATGCCATTTATCAGCATCTATGTCTCCATGCCCACAGTACCACATCCAGAATTCGTCTCCCACCCGTTTAACGGTACCATAATAAGCGCAGATCAAACTGTCCGGCTCACCCGGGCCACCCAAACCCACTGCGATGCGCGCACGATTAGTAGGAGCTCGGAATGAATTAAGGTGCATTCTGACGCCTTGCTGCAGCGGCAACGCGTAATCATCGAATGGAAAAAGAACTATTTCATCCAGGTTTTCCTGTTTTCCATTAGGAGTAATATTCATTGTATTTTCCTTTTCTTAAAAAATTTCCAATGCTCGCGGTAATTGCAATGATCAAAAGTAATTTTATTTACTGTCAACCTCAACGTATCGACTTTCATCTACCTAAAAAAACTTCATTCACACTTACCAGGTAACCTGAATCATAAAATGAGATTCCTTATTCTATTAATCTGCTTTGCGCTGTCCGTTAGTCCCACTTATTCATACGATAAATTTGAACCTGCCTTTCTTAATAGTTGGAAAGAATGTTTTAGATTTATGGCTGGCTATATCAGTGTTGAAGATACTGATGATTCTCTATTCAAACTCGCCGCCGAAAGTTCAATGGACTGGTATTGGCTGAATCCAGATGAAAAATCGATAGTAATGGTGATAAAATTGGAAACTTTAAAAGATCACTACAGCGCAATCCGTGGCGTGCAAGGTAATGGTCTATACTATTTATTTAAGCCTGTGAAAAATGGATTCCATTACCTTGGACGTATGGATGGCAATTCATACAGGTGGGGCACTTTGAATGGTAAACCTCGGTTTACTACACAATGGCATATGAGCGCGAACGAATCTATTGAGACCATTTATGACTGGAACGGGACCTCATTTTCGGTGACGAAAAGTGCTACCGTCACCTACAAGACCGATGGTAGAAGAGTGCAATAAAAAAGAGGAGGGACTTGTGGTCCCACCTCTTTTTTTAAAAGCTAAAACCCCTGGCACGCCATAACGGAGTGACGGCGGCTAAAACTGATCGATAGATCACTCGATCGTCAATTCTTCCGTCATAACCTCTATCGCGTCACCGTCTTCATTGGCGAAGGTGGCGTCAATACTCAGGGTCGGCTGAGGGGTTTCATCGGACTTGAAGTTGTTCTGTGTGATCAAGGTTTCGAATCCGGTCGTTGTCGATCCACTCTCCGCGACGACGACTGCAGCACCGTTTGTCTGCAAGAGATCACCACCGGTGATCCGCAACCCGGGGTTGCCGGCAGGTACGGTGAAGGAACCTTCTCCGAACAGGAGGAGCGGCACCGCATCGCCATCGGCGTCGATATCGCCCACGGTTAATCGTACTGCGATCGGCACCCCGCGTGCATCGACGCCCACTCTACCGGTGCTTCCAGAAAAAACAGTGTTCGACAGTTGCACGCCTCCCAGTCCCGTGGAATTAACTACCTCCACGAGGCTCACGTCTGCCTGGGCGTCATAGACCTGTCCTTCGGGGAAGAGGGCCTGGTTAAAGGCGTTGATCCTGCCTACAGTGAAGATACTGAAGAAGGTATTGGCATCCGCTCCGTCGATCACCACGCTCGGTTTACCGGTCACGTATTCGACGGCCTGGTTGTAACGTGGGGGAATGGCCGGGGGCAGGAAGGTCGCCGGGTCGAGGGTTACGGTGAAGGAACCGGTGCCCGAGAATTCAACCTGCACAATGTCTTCGGTTTCATCCATGAAGGAGACGCGCGTGATCTGGTTCGGTCTCGCCTGTAATTGGATCGTTTCACCCGTGAGTAAAATCTGGTCGAAAACATTACCGTTGGCATGCTGAATATTTTCACCAGCGATATCGCCCGACCCGTCGAGCACGAGGGGAACAGCGGGGGCAGCTACCGTGACGACCGCGGTTTCGCTGTCCGCGGTCCCGCCGGCGTTAGTAATCTGTACCCAGAAACTCGTGCCCGCGGTGAGCGCTCCCGTGTCTAAAGTTCCGGTCGTTGCACCTGCGACAGGAGCAGCGGTGTCACCGCTGTTGCCGGTAAACCACTGGTAAGTAAGATCGTCCCCACTGGCGGCAACGGACAAGCTCGCCGAGGCGCCGGATGCTACTTCCTGGCTCCCAGGCTGGGTGGTGATAGCGGGTGCAGCAGCGGGTGGCGGACCGTCGGAGCCGGTGCCCGGTGCGCCGATCGGGGTAAAGCCAAAATCGTCGATTGAAGTACGACCAGAGGGATTTACATTAGGATCATCTCTCAAGACAATCCTGCTGATGCCACCCGGAGCTCCTAATTCATCCGCATTAATAATTGTAAAACCGGGTTTGAACAAAGGGACAAGATTCCCTTCTAAATTATCAACCGTAAAGATCAAGTTGTCGTTTGTATCATAGACGTCGATAAAACCATCTGGTTTGATGCCCTCTTTGGGTGCAGTACTCTGAGCTGCGAACGTGACTATTTCATACGCCGGGGTTTCAAAAGTGATGGTTGCAGATTCTCCATTAAATACTCCATAGGCAGTTGGCGACGAGCGAACATAATTGGTCCCATCTGAAAATTCAACGATCACAGATCCTCCCTCAAAAGAAGCTGTTACTGGCGAAGTACCAAAAACCAAGGGTTCTGTTTGTCCTGCACCTGCTCCAAATTCTACAAAAGTAGTGTAAACTGTGTTGTTAGAGGGGAAGTCAGTCAGGGTGAAACCCAAGTCGTCGATCACGAGTTTTCCCGTAACATTCAGTAATTTCGCTTCTTGTATGCCGTTTAGGAAATTAAAATCATCTTGATCAAAAAAACTACCGCTGTCGGCGACAAAACTGAATAAAGTGGGGTTAGCACCTGGGCTGATGTTTGTCGGTAATCCATTAACAATACCATTATCCGGGAGGATGGTGTTAATTCTAGTGTCAGAAGCAGCTGTATCACCGGTATTTATTTCTCCTCTTATTTCAATTCTACCTGCGCCGGTGCTCTCGCCCGCATAAAATTCTAGAAATTGTATACCTCTATTGGAGACGATCCTCCCTTCCTGTCCCGGTCCCAGGGTAATGGCCTTCGTTCCCGAGTGCAATTGCGCTGGATCCTCTAATGTTTCCACCGTGAAACCAATAAGCGTAATAACGTTCGGCTCCTCGCCGATGAAGATCGTCCCTTCACCGCTTACATTTTCAAAATCCGTGAATATTTCCAGGTCTTGAGGGAGGGCGATGAGAAGAACGGGCGATAAGACTGAGGCAATGAATAACGCGAGCGATTTTTTTAAAAACATAGTGAGCTTTTTATTAAGTGAACTTGAAAAGGGAAGAAAATTGAATTTTAAAATGGGATATATGAAGTGTCAAATATTAAATTACATTTAATGCAGATAATAAGAAAACATTGAGAATACGACCCTATCAAATAGACTTAAATGTATTAGACGTAGTGACTTGCATCATAACGAACAACATTCAGTGAGTTATTCAGCTGATGGGAAGGATAAACAGCGAAAATGCAGAAACTCTGTTTATTTTAGGTGGAACGCGCTGTCCCTAGCGCGTTTGGATTGTCGTAAGAAAAGAAGCGTGCTGGGGAACAACCTTCGCCAAGGCTACGGCGCGTCAGGCAGCCTCGCTCCACCTATGCAATTACAATTTTATAAAATCTCTTTTTGTGTCTTTTGTGCTTTATGTGGCTATTCCTAATCGAACCGAGGGCGAAGCCCGACATCCTTCAAATCGCAATTCCGCAATCGCCTCATTCGATCGTCAATTCTTCGATAACAACCTCGATCGCGTCTCCATCTTCATTGGCGAAGGTGGCGTCGATACTCAGAGTCGGCTGAGGTGTGTTATCCGATTTAAAATTGTTTTGCGTGATCAGGGTATCGAATCCCGTCGTTGTCGATCCACTCTCAGCGACGACCACCGCTGCGCCGTTTGTTTGCAAGAGGTCTCCACCAGTGATCCGCAACCCGGGGTTACCGGCTGGCACGGTGAAGGAGCCTGAGCCAAACAGTATGTGCGGTACCGCGTCGCCACTGGCATCGATATCGCCAATCGTTAAGCGAACCCCGATCGGTACCCCTCGCGCGTCGATACCGGTCTTGCCGGTGCTTCCACTGAACACGGTGTTCGACAGTTGTATGCCGCCCATACCCGTGGAATTTACAATCTCAACGAGGGTGATGTCCGCTTGCGCGTCATAGACCTGTCCCTCGGGGAAGAGGGCCTGGTTAAAGGCGTTGATCCTACCCACGGTGAAGATACTGAAGAAGGTATTGGCGTCCGCTCCGTCGATGACCACGCTCGGTTTACCGGTCACGTACTCGACGGCCTGGTTGTAGCGTGGAGGGATGGCCGGGGGGAGGAAGGTGGCCGGATCCAAGGATACGGTAAAGGTCCCATTACCTGAAAATTCTACCTGCACGATGTCCTCGTTTTCATCCATGAAGGAGACGCGGGTGATCTGTCCCGGTTTGGCCTGGAGTTGGGCGGACTCTCCGGTGAGTAAAATCTGGTCGAAGACATTACCATTGGCATGCTGGATGTTTTCACCCGCGATATCGCCCGAGCCGTCGAGGACGAGAGGAACAGCCGGTGCAGCTACCGTGATCACGGCGGTATCACTGTCTACGGTACCACCAGCGGTTGTTACCTGTGCCCAGAAATTCGTGCTCGTGGTAAGAGCACCCGTGGTTAAGGTGCTGCCGGTGGCACCCGCGACGAGGCTGGCAGTATCGCCACTGTTGCCGGTAAACCACTGGTAAGTAAGATCCTCACCGCTGGCTGCAACGGATAAGTTCGCTGCTGCTCCGGACGCGATTTCCTGACTCGCCGGCTGCGTGGTGATAGCGGGTGCGCTGGGGCCTCCCCCGTTCCCACTCGTGGCACCGATCGGGGTAAATCCAAAATCATCGAGAGCATTATTCGTAAAAGAACCTGATGTTGTGGTTGTAAATGAATTGATGTAAGTGATTTTTCCGATACCATTAGGTGCTCCCAAATCCTCGGCAACAAAAGAGAAAAATGTAAAGGGAACATCTACTTCTATACTAATATTTATAGGAATGTCCTTGGTCGAAGTAAGCAGGTTGTTTTCGGTGTCGAAAACCTGAATTTCCCCCGCGCCTTCTTCAACGACGGCTGCGTAAAACTCAACTTTGGAAGCCGGTGTTTCAAAAGTGATCTCTCCCGTGGTGTCGATGGGCACTTGCCAGGAACCACCCGATGCAGCTTGTGCGACACCCGCCGTCAGGGGAACGAGGGGGAATGTGTGTTGAAAAATTCTTCCCAAAGAAGCTTCAAAGATTTCTGTAACGATTCCCAGAGTAAAAGTTGCAGTTACCGGTGATTGACCGAGTGAGAAGTTAACGCGGTTAGCAAATGAATTAAATATGGGATGGTTATCTAAATCGGAAAAATCTTCAAAAACAGTATTGTTAGGGGGACCGGTTACGAGGGTAAAAGTGAGATCATCGATCGAGACCTGTCCGGACGCGTTGACGATTTTTATCTCTTTTATCCCATTCGTAAAATTAAGATCTGTGGAATCAGCAAAAACACCGGTGAAGGCGGTAAAACTGTGGAGAGTTGGGTTTACACCGGGGCTGATGTTGGTTGATAGACCATCTATCACGCCATTAGTAGATAATGTTCGAAAGTTTTTTTCCCTTAACTCAACGCGGCCGCCTCCACCTGTGTCTGCAGCGTAAAACTGAAGATTTTGCACACCCCTTTCAAAAAGAATTTTACCCTCCGAAGCGCCGGGGACGAGAACCAGGGCTTTAGTCCCCGAATGGGCGAGAGCGGGATTATCTACCGTTTCCAGGGTAAAATTAATTACCGTTATACTTGTCGGTGATTGACCGAGAACAAATTGTGTCCCTTCGGCGGTCACCTCTTCAAAATCCAAGGTAGAAGTTTGAGATAAGGCAGAGTGAAAAGCAAAAATCAAGGAGAGTAGTAAACCATAAATGACATTTAATTTCTTCATGTCCTCAATAAATTTAAGGTTTTAACCCGAGTGTCAATTAAGTAAGCAGCCTATTACTTATGAATTTCGATCTTCGACTGATCTCAACGCATTTACCCTTAACGTACTTGAGCCTTTTTCCATTTAAGTAATCCGCGTAGATACATAACAATAAAAACAATATTGGCTACGATCATAGCCATGCTGGAGGCTAAAATGTCAATTAAAATCCACGATGCGTTTCCCAGCATCATGGCGATAAATCCTTTCTATCTTTATTACCGAGAAAATAAATTCCCGAAAAAGTTAGAATCATCGCCAGCCAATCAATCCCATAATATTCGTACATAGTTTATAATGTTTGATGTTTAAAAGCGTCGATACGTCAAAAGATTGTATTCCTCATTATCGCATACACGCATTAACACATGTTCACTGATCACTGTTCACTTCTTACTTCTCACTTCTTCTCTCCCCTCGGTATTACCGGTAGCACAATGTGTGATGGATGCTTACTATCCAGGTGAACGGTATTGTGCGCTATGACCTTGTGCGTGTGTCGACCCATAGGTTCGCCGGTATTTGGATTAACGTCTAAGCGCGGAAAATTACTGCTCGAAATATCGAGCCGGATCCGATGACCGGTTTTGAACAGGTTGCTGGTTGCGTGAAGGGTGATCGTAAGGGGATAGATCTGTCCCGGAACCATCATCTCTGGTGTAGTCCATGAATTACGGTACCGACATCTCAGTATCGTGTCGCTCAGGTTCATCCGGTACCCCTCAGGATAGTCCTCATTAGGAGGGTAAACATCGATGAGTTTTGCCGTAAAGTCGGTGTCAATCGCGGTCGAAGATATCCAAAGCTTGACCTTCACTTGCCCGGTAACCTCAGTGTCCTC
>Ga0114999_10002752_pt1 | contig 22678 bp, 23 predicted proteins | sample ArcticOcean_MG_C_3_FD_89820 | JGI IMG/M metagenome (GOLD analysis project Ga0114999, IMG submission 89820) | Marine microbial communities from western Arctic Ocean - ArcticOcean_MG_CB8_126 | ecosystem: Environmental > Aquatic > Marine > Oceanic | place: Arctic Ocean: Canada Basin | collected...
TGCTTGGAAGTCATGCTACCGATAAAGTATTCTCTTCTAAGCATAAACAAATACTAACAATCCCCTTCGACCTACCCTCAGTAATCCTCAACAATTTCACAGTAGGAATGTTCAATTCCTTGCATTATCAACGAGCCCGTGCCATAGACACACGGATAATTCCTTTGGAACAATTCTTTTACCCGCTTGATTCCATTGGCAATTGGAATCGTCTTTATGGCAAACAAGGGCTCCTACAATATCAATTCGTGATTCCGAAACGCACTGGATTGGAAGGCATCACGAGCATCCTTTCGGCTATCGCTGAATCAGGTGTGACGTCTTTTCTTGCAGTGTTAAAACTTTTCGGTCAGGGCAACGATCAATATTTATCTTTTCCTGTTGAAGGATATACCTTAGCCCTTGATTTCAAAGCAATACCTTCTTCTTTAAGTCTGTTGAGAAAGTTAGATGATATGCTAGTAGATCTTGGTGGCAAGATCTATTTAGCAAAGGACGCACGCATGCCTGAGTCCGTGTTCAAAATCGGCTACCCCAATTGGCAGAAATTTGAAGATGTTCGCCAACGTTACCACGCCATCGGTAAGTTCTCTTCGCTCCAGTCACGACGCTTGGGGCTACTATGAAGCGAGTTCTTATTATCGGAGCAACTTCTGCGATTGCTACTGCTACTGCTCGTCTATGGGCGCAGCAAGGTGCTTCTTTCTTCCTCATAGGAAGAAATGATGCCGGCTTAGAAAAGCTTAAATCGGAACTCCAAACCCTAGGGGCCATTGAGGTACACAAGACGGAACTAGACGTCACCGCTTTGGAAGAACATGAGGCGCTGATTACCCAAATCTTCGAAATGTTTTCGCCTTTAGACATCGCATTAATAGCCCATGGAACCCTAGGTGACCAACAAGCCAGTGAGATCGACTTCTCCTTGGCACTTAGCCAATTGAATACTAATGCAATCAGCGTCATGTCACTTGCTACGTATATCGCCCATCATCTTTCAAAGCAGGGATATGGCACCCTGGCAGCCATCAGCTCAGTAGCAGGCGATCGAGGACGGAAATCAAACTACGTTTATGGCACCGCTAAGGGGGCTCTTAATGTCTTCTTCGAGGGATTAAGACACCGCTTACATGGATCCAACGTCCATGTACTGACCATAAAGCCAGGACTAATTGATACCCCGATGACTGCACATCTACAAAAAGGTGTTCTGTGGGCCACTCCCAATACGGTCGCAAAAGATATCATAAAAGCCGTTGAAAAAGGAAAGGATGAGATTTACACTCCTTGGTTTTGGAAACTGATCATGTTAGTAATTAAACACTTGCCCCAATTTGTATATAAGAAAACCAACTTGTGAAATCAATGCACCACCTAGCCACTCAACTTACATTTGTCGAAATCCTGGTTTCACTGACTTGTTAGGCAAAGCACTGAAGTGATATAATCCTCTCTAAGAAAAACCAACTGGAAATCGAATCAGGATTAATGGCAGAACAGAACTTCGAAGAAGAATCCAATCTAGATATACGCCAATACTTTGACGCCCTGATAAGGTGGTCTTGGGTCGTTGTAGTCATAGCAATAGCAGTTGGGACAGGTGCCTACTTTTACACAAAGACCCGCACCCCAATATATCAGGCAACTTCTCTTGTACAGATTCAGCAAACTCAGGGATCAGCTCTACCAACTTTCTCAGACCTACAACTCAGCAGGGCTCTCGCATCTACTTACAAAGAGCTCATAACCACCACGGACATACTGAGTGCAACCATTAATGAACTCGGCCTCTCAGGTAGTGTGGGCGGTCTACGAAAAAATATTACGATATCAATCCTGAGGGATACTTCAATTCTCCGTATTCTTGCAAAGAATGAGAATCCTCACTTGGCAGCATCGATCGCTAATGCCGTAGCAAGTCAATTCCAAAGTCAAACGCGTGCAAATCACTTGGCAGATATTGCTGAATTCATGGGGGTTGCTCAGTCCCAAGGCATACGAGTTCAAGACGAAATACTGGTATCACAAATGAGTTCCCTAAGCAGTGTCTCTATTGTTGAACCTGCAATAGCTTTAGGAATACCAATATACCCGCGTGTTCGATTCACCGTTTTAGTAGCGAGCTTATTAGCAACGGTCTCTGCAATCTTAGGCATAATCGTAATTGAATTCTTCAACGATAAAGCTACCTCTTCAGAGGAAATTGAACGTCGAACTGGACTGATAAGGATTGCTACAATTCTCCGATGGACGCCAAAAGAGATCGGTGCGAAAGACGTAACCTTACTTTCACAACCTCGAAGCACTCATGCTGAGGCATTTCGTCAAGCAAAGGTTAACGTTCAGTTCCTTAGCCTTAGCCCGCCCCCAAAACGTTACCTTGTGACAAGCCCTGGACCAGGGGTCGGAAAAACAACATTTTCGGTTCACCTTGCGACAGCTATAGCTCAAGAGGGTAAAAAGGTCATACTCATTGACTCTGATTTTCGCCGACCTGGTGTGCCTCCCTACTTCTCTTTATCCAACCAGATGGGGCTAAGTTCACTTCTGGCAAATCCGGAGCTGCAACTAGAGGACCTCTTGCAGCCAACCACAATACCCACCCTCAGGGTTTTGACCGCCGGACCAAATCCACCAAACTCTGTAGAACTTCTTGGATCCGACAGATTAACCGCTCTTATGAACGAGATAGGCGATCGAGGGGAAATTCTCGTAATAGATTCAGCTCCAATAATGGCTGTAACCGACAGTTCCATTCTTGCTTCTAAGCAAATCGAAACGATTTTACTCGTAGATCCCAATACTCGAATGGGCTGGCTAAAGGACTGCATAAGTACTCTCCGAAAGGCAGACGCCACGGTTCTTGGGTATATCCATAACAGGATAAATACTCGGCGCTTTGGATATGGATATGCTTCCTACAACTACTACAACTACTATAAGAGTTATAACGATGGTCTGTCGGAAAAAGCAAATCCTACTAGTCTTCTCGCAAAACTTCGAAGCAAGCTAGTGCGGTCTTGAACTCTTGACCGAAGCTGCTTCTCTCCAATATAATTATCTACCGGACTATCCTAAATCGACATTGAACAAATTGATCGAAAGATAAAGGAGGACCGTTATGGCAAATCAAGCAGGGAAACGTTACAAGTGCGACCAGTGTAATTCAGAGTTTATCGTAACTAAAGGCGGAGATGGCGCAATGGTGTGCTGCGACCAGCCTATGGGGCAAAAGTAGCACAGAATAGCAGCCTGAACTACTTCCTCCAGTTCTCAACTGCATCTAAATTTAGAGAGGTGAATTATGGCAAGCCAATTAGGAAAGCGCTACGAATGCGAATCATGCGGAACGAACATACTTTGCACTAAGGCTGGCGATGGTGAAGCGAATTGCTGCGATCAATCGATGGTACTCCAGCAGCCAAAGAAGCTTCCTTCATCTGACTAGTTCTTGGCTTGAGTCAGGGGTGATAGACATTATCTAAACGACCTCACAACCCCGACGACTACCCCTTGGACCTCGACATTGTTCGCGGCTTCAATGATAGGCTCCATCTGCTCGTTAGCAGGTTGGAGCCTAACTTTTTCTCCTTCAAGAAACCAATGTTTCAGTGTAGCTTCCTGTTGTCGCAACAGCCAGGCTGCAACCATGTCTCCATTCCTAACGGTTGATCTTTGTTCCAATACCACTATGTCACCTTCTTGAATCAATGCATCTATCATAGATGAGCCTCGTACCCGCACTGCAAAGGCCTTACTTGGGTTGATTCCAATCATACTAGGAACTTCAATATAATCAGATGGGTCCATATTTTTGAGATCCATGTCCTGAACAACAGGAATCGGCTCACCAGCTGCTATCGTTCCCACTATAGGAACAATGTTTTCCGCTACAAGCTCTTGTACTAGCTCAATGGCCCGCGCAACTTCCTTAGACCGCCGTATACATCCATGTTTTTCTAGGTTTCTCAGATGGTAGTTCACAACAGAAGTAGAGGATATATGACATCCTTGCTGAATATCCCGAAACGATGGTGAGTAGTTGTTCTGGGATACAAAAGTCTCTATGAAACGCAATATCTCGAGAGATTTAGTACCCAATCCTGTTGTATTCATTACTAGCTCCTACAGTCGTCATAGTTATGGTACTTCTTACAAATAAAGAACACATGTTCTAATATAATTGTAACAACCACTCTCAGAGCTTGTCAATAGGGTAAAATACGACTGAGAAGAAAGTGCTACTAGTTAGCTTCCAGCATTGGCTAATCGCGCCAATCTACTTTTTCTGCGGTCGGCATTCTTGCGGTGAATTATACCTCGCTGTGCTGTTTTATCGAGGTTAGAGTATGCGGCAGATAACGCTGCACTTGCAGAGTCATTCGCAGGTACCTCAGCCAAAATAACCTTCGTCTTAGCGATGAGACTTCTTGACTTTGTCCGTACACTACGATTCTGTACTCGTTTTCTTTCAGACACTCTTGCTGATTTCAAGCTTGGCAAATCCGTGCCCCCTTTTCATTTTCACTAACAATGCCGGTAGAGTATACCTGAGACATGACCCATTGTCACGTTCAGCACTTATACTCACCATGATTGGGAAAATCCTCGACCCAACACCTATTCCAATCCAGCCATCCTACCGACATTGACCGTCCCTTTTATAGATTCTAGTTTGAGAAGTAACTTAGTGAGTTGCTGAAGGCTGGGGGTATAGATGGTAAGAGAGACCACACACATCTCATCGGGTAACAATGTCGTCGCCACCGACGCAATGTTAACTTTTTCTCCAGATAAAAGGGTCGTGACATCCCTTAATAGTCCGATCCTGTCCCAGGCCTCAATACGTATCCTTACAGGGGCTAAATCTGTCTCTGTTCCCCAGTTTACTGGAATGATTCTCTCAGGTTCGTCCTCGTTCAAAATATTTAAACAGTTATTTCGATGAATAGTGACTCCCCGACTCCGTGTAACAAAGCCAATAATAGTGTCACCCGGTACAGGCATACAGCAAGGTGCCATCCGAGTCAGTAAATCCCCAACCCCCAAGACCTCAACGGGCGCTGGCCGGGCGGCAATTTCGCCCGAGTATTTCACCGCTGGAAGAGTATCGTTACGGCTAGTTAGGCGCGCATCGAGTTGTGACAGAGTGAGTGATCCATTGCCTAGTTTTAAATATAGATCGTCATCGCTCTCTAACCCGAGCAGATGAATCACCTCAGGGCCAGTCAAACTTATATTCAACCGCCTCAACTCCTTGGCCAGCAAGGATTTCCCTCGCTCCACGTTAATCTCACGCTCTTGTCTTCTAAACCACGCACGTATAGACTGGCGAGCCCCTGCAGTTTGTACAAAACCAAGCTCTTGGTTCAGCCAATCAAGGCTAGGTCCTCGTTCTGCCTTCGATGTAATAATTTCCACTGTATCCCCAGTTGCCAGTTGGGTATTCAAGGAGACAAGTCTTCCATTTACCTTTGCCCCAATGCATCTATGGCCTAAGTCAGTATGAATACGATAAGCAAAATCCAGAGGCGTTGCACCAATCGGAAGCTCCTTCACCTCCCCCTTGGGGGTGTAGATGAATACCTCATCTTTGAACAAGTCCATCCTAACGGTTTCTACAAACTCTTCTGGCCCGCTGGATTCATAGTCCCAATGAAGAACCTGCTTCAACCACGCCATATCCTCAGTAGAACTGCCGCTAGCTTTTCCATTCTTATAGTACCAATGGGCTGCGACCCCATGTTCTGCGATAGCGTCCATCTCATAGGTACGCACTTGAATCTCCAAAGGGTTGTTATCTAGGCAACTTACGGTTGTATGCAAGGATTGATACAAATTTGCCTTCGGATTCGCTATATAGTCATCGAATTCCCCAGGAATGGGACGCCACAACTGATGAACTGCCCCCAGCACTGCGTAGCAATCACTTATACTGTCAACAAAAACACGAAGTGCATACAAATCGTACACGCTATCTACACTCCGGCCCATCGTTTCATATTTCAGCCTTTTTTGATGAATACTGTAAATATGCTTGGCTCGGCCAACAATACTGAACGATAACCTTTCCTTTTCCAAGGCGGCTGACAAAACCTCACGAACTCGTTCTATGTAGCCCTCACGAAAAGCCCGATTTTCAGTCAACAAGTCAGCGATAACCCTGTATTGCTCTGGATTCAACTCTCTAAGAGCCATATCCTCAAGTCTCCAGCGCATATCAGCCATACCCAATCTCCCAGCTAACGGAGCATATATATCCATAGTTTCGTTAGCTACAACAATTCGCTTGTCTGGGGGTAATGAACTAATGGTAGCCATGTTGTGGAGGCGATCTGCCAATTTGACCATCAAAACCCTTACATCTTCTGCCATCGCAACCAACATTTTGCGAAGGCTTTCGGATTGCCTTTTGTTTTCAGGATTCCATTGGCTAGTAGTCTGTACTCCCAAATCTAATTTATATTCCACCTTGCTCAATTTAGTGACGCCATTCACCAAAATGGCGACTTGCTTACCGAAGTTATCTTCCAATTGCTGAGATTCAATTTGGCAATCTTCAATAACGTCATGAAGGAGAGCGGCCGCTATCGTGTCTTTATCTAGATGCATATCAGCTAGATAAAGAGCGGCATTCAACGGGTGTTGTATGTATGGCTCACCGGAAAGGCGCATTTGCCCATCGTGAGCCCTCTCCGCAAAATCATATGCATTCCGAAGAAATGCGGCATGCGACTCGGGCAAGTAGGTTCCTGTCTTATCCAAAAGGTCTTGGACAGTTTGCACAGTCTCCCCCTGCAATATTCTAGTTCTCTAAGGAGTACATTATACCCCTCGCAACAAATAATTATGTTAGCCCAACAAACATCAGTTGCACATCTAAATGCCCCACCTCTATAATGAGCCTGCGCCTATCCATACATGTGCTGCTTCCTCAAGAGATGCAACTGTCTGTTGCTGTCTCGATAATGCAAAACGATTATCGCAAGGTCGGCTAGAAGGCATAAATTGTGATTAGTAAAGTTGAACTGCCGTTGGTCGAGTGTCGTAATGTTTCCAAATACTATGACCATGAACGAGCTGTAGACCACCTGAATCTCACGGTCAACCATGGGGAACGCGTTCTGATCGTTGGGCCAAATGGGTCAGGGAAAAGCACACTCATAAACTTAATTGGCGGTCTAATACGACCGACAAAAGGGACGGTCCACATAGGTGGACTCAATATCCACAAAGCCCACCCAGAGGCTAGAAGCCTTATTGGTATTCACACACATAACCCATTCTTATACGAAGATCTAACAGGAAAAGAAAATCTGGTATTTTTTGGCAAGCTATTCGGAGTCCCCGATGTGCTCTCTAAAATTACCGAAATCGCAAGCCTCCTCAATGTCAGCCATCTACTTGACCGACGGGTAAGTTCATTGTCTCATGGTAATCGAAAGAGGCTTGGCTTGGCTCGAACTATCCTGCATGACCCAGAAATTATCCTCTTGGACGAACCAGATTCTGGACTAGATTCGGCAAGTCTTATGAGCCTTCAAGAAACCCTCGGCACAGGCATTGCCACGAAAACCATCTTGCTAACCACACATAATATCGACTGGGGGCTCCCGCTAGCGACCAATGTACTTGTACTAAAGACCGGGAAGATTTCCCTAAAAACATCTCCAGAAGACTACATATCATCTATAAACCAACTGTTATGACAGGCATAGAGCACTGAATGAAGACATACTTCACACAAATTTTGACCATATCTGGAAAAGATATTCGTCTCGAAATCCGAACTCGTCAAATGGCAGTGTCGGTGATCGTCATCATAGTTGCTCTTCTAGTAGTGGCAAATCTAGCTATACCGAACACTACCACTACCACTACCGTTTATAGTACCACCGCGACAGTTGTCTGGCTGTGCATGCTCATTGCATCTTTTCTAGTCGTAATGCGAAGCTTTATTATTGAACACGATCAAATAGGATTCCAAGGGTTAACAATGTGTCCAGTGCCTCGAGATGCGATCTACCTAGGTAAAGTGATAAGCAATCTCGTATTCCTTCTGGCCATAGAGTCTGTACTATTCCCATTGTCATCGATACTGTTCAACATACCGTTACTAACACTCACGATCGTAGCAATAACAGTGCCGGCTACACTAGGGATAGCTGGAGCTGGAACCCTGTTTGCTGCCATGTCCGTTAACACTAAGGCTCGGGAGATACTCCTTCCTGTACTCTTTTTCCCAGCAGTAATCCCAATAATTCTAGCTGCCATAGATGCAACTCAACGCGCCTTGCAAGGCACAACTGGTTCAGCACTTTGGCAAGATATTGGAGTTCTAGCTGTTCTATCTATAGCCATCACGACCACATCTGCTATATTATTTACTTTCGCTATGGATGAATGAAATTTCTAAACTACCAGTTTTCATCTACCACATGATACACAAAAAGATAACAAAGCGAGGATAAAGTGTTACTGCAGAACCGAATAATGCTAACGGTAATGGCGATAGCTCTAATGGCATCTCTTTATCTCATATTCATTGTAGTTCCTACGGACGTTAACCTAGGGGTTTCACAGAGAATCTTCTACATCCATGTACCGTTAGCAGTTCTGAGCTTGATACCCCCATTGATAGTATTCACAACAAGTGCGATGTACCTTTCCAGTAAAGCTTCTAAATGGGATAGGATTGCCCACTCAAGTGTAGAAGTGGGCTTGTTATTCACAACACTTGCCTTGATCACAGGTAGTATTTGGGCTCGCCCTACATGGGGGGTCTGGTGGACATGGGACCCTGTGCTTACCACATTCCTGATGCTATGGCTTGTCTACCTAGGGTATTTACTCATCAGATCCTATTCAACTGACCCAGATCGCCGTGCACGGTTTTCAGCAATAGTTGGCATACTGGGATCTGTAAATGCGCTTGCTGTCTACTTGGCCTCTGAATTGTGGAGAACTATTCATCCAGGCAAAGTGATTGGGCCTGCCGCTGAAGAAAATGCCCTTGATCCATCTATCCAATTGGGAATCCTTGTATCTTTTATTGCAATATTCTTGCTTTTCGCCTATAGCATAATCTTTCGAGCCAGATTACATGCTACAGTGGATCAAATAGCCTCCCTCCGAAGCCAACTAGATGACTTGTCACATGATACGAATCACTGATAGCTTACCGTATAGCTGTAAATGGATGAAGTATAGGAAGGTGTACACACAAAATGCATATTGGGAATAAAATACGAATGGGTGCAGGCTCTGTGATATTTCTTGCTTTTCTAGGGGCCAGTAGCACCTCTGTCCCAGCTCCTGAAGCAAACTTGCCATTTCTTTTTGCAGCTTTTGCAATCGCATGGTTAGGGTTCATCATCTACGCCTGGTATCTAGCATCTCAACATTCCCAACTAAGAAAAGAGATAGCAAATCTCCAAATCCAATTGACAGACATACAGAATTCAGTCAACAATCAATAGAACACTCATAATCATGCACTTGGGTAGGGGGTATACACCCTTGAGCATTGGAATACATAAATAATAACGATCAAGGAGTAAACTTTGTCAGAACATCCCGCAATTGATCCAATCCCTATCGGGCAACCTCCCAAATCCACAGCTAAAACTCGGTTAGTTATAGCTGTAACAGTATTGGGGTTGGCGTTTGCTTATTTCTTGTTCACCGCTTTCCAAAGTGCACAGATATACTATTACACGGTAGGGGAAGTGGTCACAGACAAACCTGTAGCAGCACTCGTTAGAGTTAATGGCAAACTAGTTTCCGACTCGTTCAACAGGATTGCAGGGGAAACCGAAGCACGGTTTGAGCTCACAGACGGATCCACAAAACTACTGATGATATATGACGGGATCATTCCAGATTTGTTTTTCAATCCACATTCTGAAATAGTCGCTGAAGGACAGTACCACGAAGGCGGGACATTTAACGTGAATGATATCTTGGTGAAATGTCCTAGTAAGTATACTGGGGAACCTGCAGAGACCACTTAGCAATGGCCCTAGAAAGAGGCAGGAGGTGAGCGGCTATGAACCCGTTCACCTCCTGCCTCTTTCTAATCCTAAGTTCTGGCTAGTATCTACTATTGCACCTTGAAAGCATACGAATCCATAAGATCCTGAGCTGTTTTCGTCTTCTGCCGTGCCATTGTCTGGCTGTATTTATCATCCAATGCAACAGAATCAGGGTCCTGATATAGCAATCCAATTGGTATCCCCTCAGAGCGAACAAGAGCAGACGCTGCAACCCTATCTGATGTGTCGTGGTCATCTGGCACGCTCCAAGCTATGGGCTGAATACCCTTTCGGACATTACCCTTCAAGGCGTCAAAGGTATCGTTGTATTGAGTACATGGCGACTGAACATGTACCAAAGCGAACCCTGGGTGCTTCATGCCCCCATGGATAAGACTAGCAAGGTCGCGCGGTTTGGTTGAAATGCCAGAGGCTACGTAAGTGGCACCGAGAGTAAGATACAAATCCAACGGATTCAGATCTCGCTCGAGTTTCCCGTATGGTGTTGTAGGGGTAATAACGTCCAATTTTGTCGTTGGGGAACCTTGCCCTTTAGTAAGGCCATAGACTCCGTTATCCATGATCACTGCAGTCAGGTTTACATTTCTTTGAACCTGTGGAGCTATATGTTCAGCCCCAATACTTAAGAAGTCCCCATCACCAGCTGCGATAAGTACGTTCAGGTCAGGACGAGCACCCTTAATTCCAAATGCCATCGGAAGAGTACGCCCGTGAATGCCATGGATGCCGAAAGGCTGAGGACCTTCTAGCAAATGAACCATATTCCCTGAACAGCCAATACCAGCGACTACAACCGTATTCTCAACTTCCTCACCGGTTGTATCCATATACTGCTGCAAAGCAAATTCCATCGCGCGTCGAACGCCAAAATCTCCACACCCTGGACACCATGCGAAATCGTATTCTGGATTTTTCGTTGTCATGCTTTCACCGCTCCTCCAGCCTTCAGGCTTGCCAGATTTGGAATCCTAACCATAAGGTCTTTCACCCCGAAAGGGAGACCGTCGTACTGAGTTAACGCTTCAGCCCGAACTCCGAGTGATCTCAGATGACTAGCAAATTGCCCCAAATAGTTTAACTCAGGAACTATCACTAGATCTTTTTGCTTGAGAGACGATAGCAACCCATCTGGGAGGGGATGCAGGTACATTGTGTAATACCATCCGAACTTTATCCCTTGAGCAAGCAATTCCTCATACGCTTCTCGTGCAGGCCCTTTGGATCCGCCCCATGGCATTATGACTATTGCCTCTTCTGTGAGTTCCTCCTCATACGTTCCGTCGTTCAACAGGGCCAGCTTGCTAAATCTTCTTTCGGTCATATGTACGTGCCGATCGGGCCTGTGAGTCGTGTCGCCCATCGGATCATGTTCACTTGCATTGGCCACATAAGAACCCGGCCCCCCCGGTATAGGCATAGGGCTTAGGGTATGATTTTCGTATCGCAGGTATCCATTATCACCTCGATAAACTTGCCGACGTTCGTCAATGACTCCAGCCACATTGGGTGTCGGGATATTTTGCGATCTTTCCGAAAGCATGTGCTCACTGAGCAACATAACTGGACCTTGGTAACGTTCTGCCCAGTTAAGGGCCACAGCACCTGCGGTAAAGCACTCCTCAACGGTTCCAGGGGCTATTACTGGGAGTGCTGCATCACCATGTGCTGGATGAAGCGCTATCTGGAAGTCCGACTGTTCCGTCTTAGTCGGTAATCCCGTAGCAGGGCCGCCACGCTGGATATCAGCAATGACAAGCGGCACCTCCATCATCCATGCCATACCAATTCCCTCACTCATAAGGGACAATCCCGGACCAGCTGTAGAAGTCATTGCCTTTTTCCCAGCATATCCAGCTCCAGCTATCGCGTTGATCGATTCAATTTCAGAGCTGGCCTGATAAACGAATTTGTCTTGCCCAGTCAGGTTTTGCTCCATAAAAATGAGAATAGTCGTTGCGGGAGAAATCGGATATCCTACAAAGACATCAACACCCGCTGCCATAGCCCCCAAAGCGATCGCCTGATTGCCATTAACTAAGACTTGATCCCAAGTAGGTTTTTCAATAGGCGGCAGTTCACCCAAATGGAAACTAGTAGTAGCCGCACCGTCTCTTCCGAGAGATAAAGCCTGAATATTTGCTTCTATTATCTGTTCATCGTTCGGGCGCCCACGTGTGAAGCGACGCACCACGAAATCATTCAGGTATTGCTGTGGCCAATTAACCAAGTGGGCTATAGCCCCAAGAACCACCATGTTAGCAGCCCGAGGATTTCCCGTGGACTTACCCAGTTCATCGAAACGCATACCAAAGCTTCTTCCGTCATCCTCCAGCTCAAATGCTTCTGAATTATATATAATCACCCCGCCATCCCGCACGGAATGAGCATGAGTGTCATAAGCCTCCTGATTGAATGCAATAAGTGCATCTAGTTGATCACCTGAACTCAACACTGGGCGACTTGATATACGCACTTGTGCCCATGTAGGACCACCGACAATCTGTGAAGGAAACGTCGAGTACGTCTGGATGAAGTACCCCACTTGAGCCGCTGACTGAGCTAGTGAGTCAGCCGCAGTTACCATTCCTTGGCCGCCTTCTCCAGCGAACCGCACTATGAAGTCTTTATCCTGCTGCACGTTATGCCTCCGCATTCCAAGTATCTGGCCGCTCATTTGCTGCCATCGTTCGATTCCTAGCCCGTTCAGCCGTGCCTTAGGTAGTAACTGCCATATAGTTACCAATGATGCCTAATTGGACGGCATCGGATTGAGGGTACCAAGTACATTATCGGCTTGTCAATATGCCTAAACCTAATCCCTTGTCAGATGCAAGCATTGTGATAGATTTAGTTAATATTGCGATATTTTTCACTATCTGGCCGTACTCGTTAAATTGTATTTAAACATCGTTGCTCGATTCTGCTTTCTAATCACTCCGATGAACCCACCCTACATTAGATGTAATATCTCGATCAAAAACCAGCCGCCGCAAATACCCTCGAAGCAAGCCATCAGGGGATTCAGGTATCAAGGTGTTGGCAATGATTCTTTTCACGAAAACAATCATTGCCAACGAGGCCAAGCCCAATGGATCCTTATCGAAAATCAGAGCAGCGAAAGGCAATGCTAGCACAGCTAAAGCAACAAACACTGGCCGATTCCCAACGACTACTCCAACGATAGCTATCAATATACTGACACAGAAAACATCAAGCCAACCCAACCCTAGAATCACCCCCGTCAGGCTGGCTATCCCACGTCCCCCCTTGAAGCCTAGAAAACATGACCAACAATGCCCTACTACTATTGCACAGCCTAACATCACAAGATAATTTGTAGAAACACCAAGGTAACGAAGACCCCAGACAGCTATGGCACCTTTAGATAAGTCAACACATCCGACAATGACCATCGCCCTCATACCAAGTAATTGGCCTACATTGGAGGCGCCAGCATTCTTACTTCCGAATTTAAGGAGATTAGTACGTGCAAAGCGCATTGCAGCCATACTGGAAAAGGACACAGAACCAACGAGATACCCAATGACAAGAATTACACAAGCAAGAATCACTTTAGCCTCTCCAAACCTTCTTTTCGTATCTATCAAGGGCTCATGAAATAACAGAGGCTAATTGTTACTGTTCCAGATCTAAGAATGCCTGATTGGTGATCACTCCAGAAATCAGGTTGTATTCAGCATCTACTAATTCAATCCGAGCAATATCCAGAACCATAGGAGTATCTCCCGAGCTGCCAACAATCTCAAGCATGATGGTGGCAAGTGTAGATTCTGCAGAGCCATCGATATCAGACGGCCCAACTCTAGCAAGTGCAATACGAGCAGATCCCGCACTATTGTCAATATTATCTGCACCACGCAAAGGAGAAGGGCCCAAAGCATCCCCGTCTCCAAATGCTATGGCACGGACATACTGTGCATCAAAGGATATCTCAATATCAGCCGCACTAAAGCCTTGATTTGCGTACGCTTGGATTGAAAAAAGAATCGTTTCTCCCACCTGGCCTTTCACCTGAGCAGGCAACAAGTCGATTCTCACTTCAGAAGCAAAATTTGAACCCACCACAACTGCTTGATCGCTAGTCGAATCCTGACACGCAATAGATGCAGAAACTGCCATGAGGGACCCTACAAGAATTCTCAACAAATATCGCACAAATATTAATCTCCTTCACCTTTAGGGTTTCTTGTCGTAATAATAGACAATAGTATTAAGATCCAGCGTGTCTATTGCCCCATCACTATTAAAATCAGCGATTGGATCGTAGTACCGACTTCGCTCAGCAGTCCCAAAAGCACGCCCCAATAGTGCCAGATCTACAATGCTGACTATCCCATCCCCATTAATATCTCCTGGTGAACCTAGGACAACTGCAGAGGCATTAGGTTTCTGTAGATCAATAGCGATACGGTTACTGTTCTCGTTCAGTATATTCAATCCAAGTAATTCGAATTCAACTTCTTCATTGCCTCCATCCCGAAGCACCTCAAATTCCAAGTCAATCAAAGTGCCACCACGACTCAACGCAGGGGTAGCCTCTAATTGAAATACAATTATGGTGACAGCAGATCCACTGGCCTGTTGCCCTGATAGTGCTCTTGGCAAAAGATCGCCAGGTTCACTCCCCAAGATCTTGACCTGTCTCGGGTCAGCAGAAAGTATCGCCTCCAACCGCAGGATACGATGCCCATTCGGATTAGCCTCAACTCTCAGCCATCCTGATTCACCTCGAGAAATAGTACCGTCTCCCATAATTGCCATGCTAATTGACATTGGAGATAGCGGTGATGGGGTTGGAGTAGGTGCTGCTAGGGCAGTAGGGGTCGAAATTGGGGTCGGTGTCGGTACAGGAGTAGAAGTTGCCGTAGCGGTAGGGGTCGGTGTCGGAAGGGGCATGGAGTTAAACGTTAAGGCAATCTCTTCAGGCAAAATAGGGTAATTAACATAACGATAAATCATCTGCTGCCCAGCCGGCTCCACTCCTTGGAGATAAAAGGTAATGACAGCCTTATTGCTGTTTGCGTCTGCTTGGACTACTAAGTTATAAAAAGATCCATCTTTGACGCTGACAGGCCCATATACCCTGTCTCCCATTCTAGCGGTAATTAATGCTCCATCCTCTACAGGGCCCCCTTCTATAGTAACCGTACCATGGTAAATACGTGGAAATGCTGGCAGTGCCTGGGCATGAACTGGCACTACTCCATGTAATCGGACAAGTACCAAAAACAGAAGTACTATAAGAGCAGCGAAACGCCAGCACGGATTAACCACACTATGAATCATATTGCCCCTCCTGACTATCCGCCAAATATACCTGAACTGTAAGGTGGCATCGCAAAGGTTACCTGAACAAGTCTAATTCAGGGCTTCTACGAATCTGCTGAGCTCCATCCGGTTGACTAGCATAAATGAGACCTCTAACAATCGCTGCGGGCATGTTATCAATCTTTCCCATAACTAATTCTGCAGCGCCTGAGACCTCGTCTGCAAAAGCTGCGTAACTGGTATGCATTTCGTAACCATTGGAATCCCGCAAGCCGCGATAATCGCTGAAGGGGTAAACCCCCGCCGTTCCAATAGCGACATTTGTCGTTCCCAGTCTCCATGGTCGATTGAATGTATCTGTGATAATCACCCCCAGCCTGTGCCCAGTTATCTCGGCGATTCCGCTTTGGAGATTTCGAGCAGATGCATCAGGATCAACAGGTAACAGGCAAACAGATCCAGGAGTAATCGAATTAGATGAATCAACCCCCGCATTCGCACATATAAACCCGTGATGAGTTTCTGTGATTAATATGCCCCTATCCATTCGCACTATACGAGAACTTTCCTGCAGCACAACTTCTATATGCTGAGGGTCCCCCCCATACGTACGAGCTATATGCAACGCAAAGGAAGAAGGAGTTACTTCAGAAAGAACGACAACACGTCCCTCGGACTTAGAGACGATTTTTTGTGCAACCACCAGGATATCATCCGGTTGAACAACCATACCTATACTACTCAGCCCATCTACTATAAGTTGGGAAAGGTCGCCCCCCGGTCCTACACTAGGTATGTTCGGGATTGCCCTTACAGTAAACTCCAAAGCCATGGTGATGCCTACCTATTTCTTAAACCACTATGGGATTATGCTGCGCTCAATTATACCATGATTGCGCTCAAAGCAAGTTAGCTCTATCTGGAATTTCTCATGGCATCACAAAGATAGACTAAGTTGCAAGAACACTTTTTTGACGCTTTATGGTAGTCTTCAGACCTATCAGATACACACCATATCGTTGGAGGCACTCCTATGGATAATCCTGCTCTTTCCAAAACACTTGGGGAGCTGCGTGCTTCACAATATACCCATTTAGATATTCGCAACGAACTGAGAAATAATCTGATACGAGACCTCAGTGAAGGCGTTACAACATTCCCCAATGTCATCGGCTACGATGATACGGTTTTGCCACAGTTGCAACACGCAATACTATCTGGACACGATATACTCCTCTTAGGAGAGCGCGGACAAGCAAAAACACGTCTCCTTCGCTCTCTAACAAACTTGCTAGACGATTACACGCCTTACATCGCAGGGTGCGACATACTTGATCACCCATTCAATCCAATTTGTAGTCGATGCAAGACTTTAGTAAATGAGGAAGGGGATCAAACACAGATAGATTGGCTCAATAAGAACGATCGATACACTGAAAAACTTGCCACACCTGATGTTTCGATGGCAGATTTAATAGGAGATATCGATCCGATTAAAGTTGCTGAAGGTCGGTACTTATCCGATGATTTCACCATACACTATGGACTCATTCCAAGAAGTAACCGAGGAATTTTCTGTATCAATGAACTGCCTGACTTACCAGAACGGATCCAGGTCGGCATGTTTAATTTAATGGAAGAGCGCGACATTCAAATTAAAGGATATAAAATCCAACTACCCCTTGATATCCTTGTAGTAGCAACTGCAAACCCTGAAGATTACACAAATCGGGGGCGAATAATAACACCACTAAAAGATCGATACGGAGCGCAAATCCGAACACATTACCCCAAAAGTATCGATGAAGAAATAGCCATCATGGAGCAAGAATCTACCCGTTTCCCGGACTCTGAAGCTATTGTCTCTGTGCCCAAATATATGAAGGAAATCATAGCTGGATTCACAGCCGCGGCTCGCAATAGTGGCGATATAAATCAAAGATCTGGCGTCAGTGCACGAATATCTATTGCAAACTACGAAACCTTGATAGCCAGTGCGATGCGACGATCGATCCTTTATCACGATAAACATACCGCTCCGCGAATAAGTGACTTGGAAAATTTGGTTATCTCAACATCCGGGAAAATAGAACTAGATACCCTAGAAGAAGGGTCGGAAGGTAAAATAATAAAAGGACTCATCGATAAATCAGTCAGAACCGTTTTTAATTCTTATTTCAAACTCGACGAATTCGAGCAACTGATACAAAGCTTTGAAGACGGACTCATAGTAGAAACAAGCCCAGCCCAATCTTCTCAAAAGCTTATGGAAGCTGCTCCAGACATAGAATGTCTACATAACGCCTTTATGAAATTAGATGTCAAGGATAAGCCAGAATTGCAAGCTTCAGCTGTAGAATTCGTACTTGAGGGACTTCATCTAATGCAAAAGGTTAACCGATTTGCATCTGCTGGATCCAGACAATATAGCACGTAGCGCCTTTGTCTCCAGAACCCCAGACTTCATAGTTACATCTGTGTGCTAATGCACCCAACGGAGAGTCTCCTGGCTAAGCAGATGATGGGCTTTCAGTTATCTCAGATAGTACGTTACTACTTTTTCAACAAGAAGCCCTTCTCATTATTATTAGAGCCTTTGAATTAGCAATACTTATTCAACTGGGATACCCACCCGATAAACACGCTCCACCGGCTCTAATTTGAATTGATTTTTAACAGAACCATCCTCATAGTTAAGGTAAACCGAACGACTGTACACATTCTTCTTAACAATCTCCATGATTCGCTCTTCATACCCATCTGGCATAAAGGATGGCATTCTGCCCGGGTTCTGTTGAGTCAATGTTTCCCAATACCAATCATATTGCAATAAAGGCGCCACTATAACAGAAACCTTAGGGCCAAGCCTTTCAGTATAGTGGCCATACCATATTGCAAATACCTCGTTATCCCCCGTTGCAATAAGTACGGAATCTGGATCAATGGTATCAAAGACCTCATGCACATAATCCTCTGCCTGGGTATCCTGCGAAACGTCGATATTGCTATAATTTGCAACCAAATTGAAGACCGGCAGAGTTATGGCCATTGATAATATCAAAGCCCATACTGCCACTTGCCTTCGAGGCTCAACAGCTATCCGCCTAATCAACTCAGACCCAAATACATACCACCCAACCCCCAATAAAACCGCCATAACTCCGTAGACAGGAATTAGGTACGTATAAGAATCTGATGTGGCATAACTAACCGAATAAATTATGTATATCAAAGTAATATTGATCTTAGTAATCGCTATACTTGGCCAAACCCGCGATAACCCTAAGAGCCCAACAATGCACATCAAAATGCCCAGAAGGGTAACCTGATCAACTGTCATCCATGCCCACGAGCTGAGTCTATCCCATATTTCACCCGAAGAAATTCCAAAAACCTTATCCTGATAAGGTACAGCTGTAATCTGCCAAATAAATCCTTTAAGTGTATCTGTGTCTCCCCAGTTGATCGGCAATCCGACTACCCCGGCCCGCAAAGGAAGGTAGAAATAAACCGTCAGACCAGCTATCACGCCACCTACAAAAGTAAATAACGGGCCGATCTTTATGCCATCCACGTAGAAGTAGAATAGGAGTATCGGAGCCAGTAAAAAGACTATTGTTAAGTGGTTCCCCATACCAACGCCTATACACACACCAGAGAGAAGAACCCCATACCTACCAAACCATCCTGCCAGCCGCTCCCCCACATCATTCGCTCCCCCCAAACGAAACGAATCGAAATTACCTTTAGGAGAACGGATCCCGCTGTTCATCACTGCAAGGAGCAATGCAAGGCAAAAGAAAAGACTGTTCATGGTATACACTTCTGCGATAACTGCCTGAGACCAAAATATTGAGGAGGTAGCAAAAGTCAATGAAGAGCACGCTGATAGGATCACTATTAGCAATGTATGCTTTGAAGAACGGGCAATCATATTGCTCAAAATGTTAGTAAGGTAATAAAAACCAACTACCGAAATTGACGCACTTAGTGCCGAAAACATATTGAAAGTAAATGCTGCATCGTCAAAAAATGTAACCCTTGAGAACAGATTCCCCAACATCAAGTAAGTCGGGTACCCTGGTGGGTGTGCCACTCCTAGCATAATAGAGGCAGAAATTAACTCGCCCCCGTCCTGCCCATAGTGTTCCCATACTAATCCTGGGGCGAGCGTATTCAAGTAAATCAGGAAAGATATTCCAAAAACCGACACGGCAACGCAATGCAAAATAAACCACTTAGACCTTATGACCGTTGAAAAGCGCAGCCCAGACTTGGTCACTTCTAACCCCCGCCGAGTGTCCATATAATCATCCTGATCACTTTAAAGAGAATAATGCGGAACCCAGTGCTACTAGGAGAAATACAAATTCCCTGTAGCAGCTCGAGCACCCACCCCCTCAAAATTAAACTGGCGCCACATCTCATACACGACAATAGCCACGGCATTGGAAAGGTTAAGGCTCCTGTTTGCAGGCATCATTGGTATGGATAATTGATGCCCATTTGGGAGTCGAGAGAGGATCTCGCTGGAAATTCCACTGCTTTCCGAGCCAAACATAATAGTATCCCCAGGATGAAATACCAGATCCGTGTACGCTATTGGCGAATTGACAACTGTCGCATATACATTAGCCTCGTTACGAACCATGAACATATCATCAATGGATTCATAGACTTCCACATCCGCCAAATCCCCATAGTCGAGAGCAGCTCTTCGCAATTTTGCGTCTTCCAATTGGAAGCCCAATGGTTCAATTAAATGCAGACGAGCCCCGACGTTAGCACACAACCGAATTATGTTCCCCGTATTCTGTGGTATCTCTGGGGTGCAGAGCACAACGTTAATTAGGGATTCTTTATCCATGCCCACCATCCGAAGAAACCACCGAAAAATACACTAGTTTTGGCTCCCCGAGTAGGATTCGAACCTACGACCTACCGGTTAACAGCCGGTCGCTCTACCGCTGAGCTATCGGGGATCACTGGTCATGCTGTAAAGTCACTCTCATTATACCGAGTGACTTTACAGCATGACAATCCTCAAGAGAGCCACTATCAGGGTTCTAGCCCCAGATATACAGGGGATGGATTCTCATCAGATGAGCGTCCATCCCCTGTATATCCATTCAACACTCCGTTGAAGTCCTGAAGCCAGACGAACCACAAACGTATTATTAAGCCTTTGCCACGCTGCAAACAGTTTCAGTTATAAGATAAGTAGTCACATATGGATCAGCATTGGCATTAGGGCGCCTATCCTCGATATATCCTTTTTGATCTTTCGCTACCTGCCATGGAATACGAACTGAGGCACCTCGGTCAGAGACTCCATAGGAGAAATCTTTGTAACTTGCTGTTTCGTGCTGACCTGTCAGGCGATCTTCAATACCATAGCCATAATTAGCTACATGCTGGGCAGCTTTTGTACCAAGTGCTTCCGCAGCTGCAATACAAGCGTCGTAATTTTCTCGCATCTGATTGGTCGAAAAGTTCGTGTGTGCACCAGCACCATTCCAATCTCCTTTGACTGGCTTTGCATCTAACGATACAGTTACGTCGTAGTTTTCAGCAATCCTTGCCAGAAGCCACCGGGCTATCCACAATTCATCTGCTACCCGAGGCGTCTGTACAGGGCCTATCTGGAATTCCCATTGCCCCGCCATCACCTCAGCATTGATGCCGGCAATATGCAAGCCAGCTTCTATACACGCATCCATATGTTCTTCAACAATATCCCTGCCAAAGATTACATCCGCACCAACTGCGCAATAGTACGGGCCTTGTGGTCCAGGATAGCCATCCTCAGGCCAGCCTAATGGCTTAGTCCCATCGAAAAATGTGTACTCCTGCTCTATCCCAAACCAAGTATCGTACCCCTTGTATTTTTCTGCCACCGCAGCGCATGCAGCTCTAGTATTGGTAGGGTGAGGAGTCATATCTGGAAACAAAGTCTCCGTCATAACCAGAACATTGTCACCACCACGGATCGGGTCCGGCACGATAAGTACTGGGTTCAGCACCACATCAGAACTGCTTCCAGCTGCCTGTTGTGTGCTAGAACCATCAAACCCCCATATTGGTGGCTGCTCCCCATCAGGAATGACTTTTGTCTTCGACCTTAAGTTGGCCGTGGGAGTAGTCCCATCTATCCATATATACTCTGCTTTGTAAACCATAGCCTCACTCAATTCACAGTATTAGCGTTTATAAACACTTCTTTATCATTTAACAGCTTCTAAGCAATTCTTGCAACTCTATACAGTATCTAAATTGCGGATTCCCCACGTTCTCCCGTTCGAACCCGTACAACATCAGCTACAGGGCTAATGAAAATCTTCCCATCGCCGATCGCTGGTTCTCCGTCAGACCGTGCAGCGTCTACTATCGCTTCGATCACTGCTTCCTTCATATCATCCCTGACAACTGTCACTAGAAGGGTTTTTGGCATAGCCGCCCTAGTCGCTGTTCGCGCTCCTCTACCTGTAAAAACCTCCACTCCATGCTGCTGTCCCTGGCCAGTGACATTCAAGTAATGAAACCCACCACAGCCGGCATCTTGCAGAGCAGCACTTACCTGACTCACCCTTTCAGGACGAATAATTGCTTCAATCTTTATCATGTCAATCCCTCCTTTCAATTATACCCAGGATCCACTGTAGAAGATGGCCTAAGACTAGTCAGCTCCATCCCTAACATGAGCCCTTTCTCCATGAGAGGATATATCCAATCCCTCGTCCTCATCGCGATCACCTACCCGTAATCCCAAACCGGGAATCTTATCAAGAACGAAAAGAATCACCACTGTCACTATCAACGAATAAGCAAGTGTCGCCCCAACCCCAATGAGCTGAACACCCATGATTCCTACGTTACCTTCAAGGACACCTGCAGTGCCGCCAATTGCCTCAACTGCAAACACTCCAGTAAGCAGGGCTCCTACTATTCCACCAATTCCATGCACTGCGAAAACATCTAATGCATCGTCCAATCCTGTCCTATTTATCACCTCAACTGCCAAGAAACACAACACTCCCGCTGCAAGCCCTATTGCCAGAGCTCCCATTACCCCTACGAATCCCGAGGCAGGCGTTATTGCGACTAATCCCGCCACGGCTCCAGTAGCAACGCCAACTGCACTCATCTTCCCTGATCGGAAGTGAGAGATCAGTCCCCACGTTAGTGCCGCCATTGCAGCAGCTGCATTTGTCACAACAAAGGCACTCACTGCCCTCGCATCAGCTGCCAATTCTGATCCAGCATTGAAGCCAAACCAACCAAACCATAGGAGACCAGCTCCAAGAACCACGTAAGGAACATTATGCGGTTCCAAA
>Ga0114999_10002753_pt1 | contig 22677 bp, 20 predicted proteins | sample ArcticOcean_MG_C_3_FD_89820 | JGI IMG/M metagenome (GOLD analysis project Ga0114999, IMG submission 89820) | Marine microbial communities from western Arctic Ocean - ArcticOcean_MG_CB8_126 | ecosystem: Environmental > Aquatic > Marine > Oceanic | place: Arctic Ocean: Canada Basin | collected...
CGAAGCTGCAGCGGAAGCAACCGAAGCGCCTGCTGCCGAAGCTGCAGCGGAAGCAACCGAAGCGCCTGCTGCCGAAGCTGCAGCGGAAGCAACCGAAGCGCCTGCCGCCGAAGCTGCACCGGAAGCAACCGAAGCGCCTGCCGCCGAAGCTGCACCGGAAGCAACTGAAGCGCCTGCCGCCGAAGCTGCACCGGAAGCAACTGAAGCGCCTGCCGCCGAAGCTGCAGGGGAAGCTGCGCCGGAAGCAACGGACACGGCCGTCGATAAGACGGCCGAGTAACTATCGAAATAAACTCCGCGCTCCGTATTACCGGAGCGCGGGTGGTCTATAGCTAATACAGGACACAGGTCACGTGGACATTACAGCCGCAATGGTCAAATCGCTCCGGGAGAAGACCGGGGCAGGGATCATGGACTCCAAACGCGCTCTTGAAGAGGTGGATGGCGACGAAGCGAAAGCCGTCGACATTCTCCGAGAGAAGGGCCTGGCCTCCGCCGCCAAGCGTGCCGGACGGGCAACCTCAGAGGGTGTTATCGAGAGCTACATTCACAGTGGTGGACGCGTAGGCGCACTGGTACAACTCTCGTCAGAGACCGATTTCGTTGCGCGCACAGACGAGTTCTCAGAACTCGCCCGTGAGCTCGCCATGCAGGTGGCGGCAATGAACCCGAAATATGTCGACCGGGACTCTGTTCCGGAAGACGCCGGCGAAGTTGGCGACGATGAGTTGCTGATGGAGCAGGCATACATTCGTGACCCCGGACAGACTGTCGGGGATCTGGTTAAAGTCCTGGCCGGAAAGACCGGAGAGAACGTTCACGTGGGCAGATTCGCCCGCTACGAACTCGGAGAGTAAACCCGGCAATCGCCCAATTGGGCTTGCCAAACAACGTTACCCAGGCACCTATCCGGGAGCAGCCAGTGACCACGTACAAACGTGTCCTGCTCAAGTTGAGCGGTGAATCGCTCAAAGGGGATCGTGAATTCGGTCTTGACCCGGATGCCCTCAAATACGTTGCCGATCAAGTGACGGAGGCCGCTGAAACCGGCCTTCAGATTGGTATCGTCGTTGGCGGCGGAAACATATGGCGCGGTGCTGACTATGAATCAGTCGGCATGGATCGTGCCACAGCCGACAACGCGGGGATGCTCGCCACCATCATCAACGCCCTGGCAGTTCAAGATGCGCTTGAGCGTAACGGGCTTGAGGTGCGTACACAGACCGCAATCAGCATGTCGACAATAGCGGAGCCGTATATCAGACGACGGGCCATCCGGCACTTTGAAAAGGGCCGATTGGTAATATTCGCTGGCGGAACCGGAAGCCCCTATATGTCCACCGATACGGCGGCAGCGCTACGGGGACTTGAAGTCAACGCCGATGCACTGTGGATGGCCAAGAACAACATCGACGGCATCTACACCTCTGACCCAAATATCGATAAAACCGCATCCAAGCTGGGCAACATGACCCATCTGGAAGCCCTGCAAAGTCGTGTTGGCGCGCTCGATTCAACTGCGCTCTCGATGTGCATGGACAACCGGCTGCCGATCGTCGTATTTGATCTGTTCACGCCCGGGAACCTGCTTCGAATACTGCGTGGTGAAGAGATCGGAACTTTGATCTCAGATTCGGTCTCTGCATCCGCATAGCAGTACAAACTCGTATTCAGTACTACACCCAATACGACACAAGGAAAAGAACGAAGGGAAGACCGGGATGACCACGGAAATTCTCGAAGATGCTCGAAGGCGAATGCAGGGAGCGGTAGACGCTCTTGAGCGTGACCTCGCTGGTTACCGGACCAATCGGGCATCGCCGGTACTGGTAGAGAACATCGTGGTGGACTATCAGGGCATGGAAATGCCCCTGAACCAACTGGCTCAGATTACCGTGGGTGACGCTCGCATGCTGGTCATCCAACCGTGGGATCCGAGCGGTGTTCAGGATGTCGCACGGGCGCTCCAGGCCGCTGAACTAGGCATGTCTCCGCAGATTGACGGCAGCGTGATCAGGCTGATCCTTCCCGTCCTTACAGAAGATCGACGAAAAGACCTTGTTCGGCAGATGAGCAAAAGAGTGGAAGAAGGCAAAGTAGCAGCCCGTAACGTTCGTAGGGGCGCGCAAGACTCCCTCAAAACTCTTGAGAAAGAGGGTGAAGAGTCACAGGATGTTGTGCGTCGCGCCCTCACAACACTCCAGGGCCATACCGATGCTGCGGTCGGCGAAATGGAGTCGACCAGCAAGAAGAAAGAGGATGATGTGATGGAGGTTTAGCCTCCATCACATCACCCCCAGGAACCTTCTGTGACCGTCTCTCCGCACTCATCCACCGGTAACACCGGGAACACGCCGTCATCATCAGGCGACGACATCCTGCCGCCAAAACATGTCGCCATCATCATGGATGGCAACGGTCGTTGGGCCTCCAAGCGCAGCCGTCCACGGACTGACGGTCATCGTGCCGGTACCGAGAACGTTCGCTCCGTAATATCAAAGCTTGTCGAGCGCGGAGTCGAGTACGCGACCCTGTTTGCCTTCTCTACTGAGAACTGGTCACGCCCCGGAGACGAGATTTCGGCCCTGCTTGCGATCCTGCAAGAGGTGATCCGCTCAGAGGCGGAAGAGTTGAACCGGAACGGCGTTCGAATCCTCCACATAGGCCGGCTTGACCGACTCCCGACCGAACTAAGCCAGGAGATAGTGGACGCCGTAGAGCTAACTCGGAGAAATGACCGACTCACCCTCACAATAGCGTTCGACTACGGCGGCAGGGCGGACATTGTTTCCGCCGTGAAGGTGATCGTCGGTCAGGGGGTATCACCGGAGGACGTGGACGACGAGCTAATCACACGTTACCTCGCCACAGATGGCACGCCGGATCCTGATCTGGTGATCCGTACCGGCGGCGAGTTCCGTATCTCCAATTTTTTACTCTGGCAATCCGCTTACGCCGAGTTTTACTCAACCCCGGTGCAGTGGCCTGATTTTGACGGCGACGAAGTTGACGTAGCGTTGGAGGCTTACCGGCTTCGAAGACGTCGATTCGGTGGCGTCGATCCGGTCGCTTAACCGCTATTCGATCGCACTCTTCGATATGAAGCTCAGACTCATCACAGCCGCCGTATTGATCCCGGCCCTTCTTGGAATTATCTGGGCCGGGATATCCGGCGTAGGTACGCTCGTTCTGATCGTGGCGGTGATTGGCGGCTGGGAGCTGGCCGACATGATTCGTGCACGTCGGACCTGCCCCCTGCGATGGTTCTACCTGGCGTGGCCGGTCGCAATCGTGGCATCAGGCTGGATCATCGCCGAAGAACTTACCGGTTGGTGGCTCATGCTCGCCGCAATTGGCTCCGGCGTGATACCGGTGTTCATAGTCCTGGCAACCGGTCGTCGCAGCGCATTCGTCTATGCCATCGCTGCCGGGCCGTACCTCGGAATAGCGTTGGCCCACACCCCTCTACTACGATCAGTCGACGATGGCATTCAGTGGCTGCTTTTGGCGCTCATCGTGACGTTCACCGCGGACTCCGCAGCGATGATCACTGGCATAACCATCGGCCGCCACAAGCTCATACCTAAAATCAGTCCAAAAAAGACATGGGAAGGGCTGGCGGGAGCGCTTATCGGCGGCGGAATCGCCGCCGTACTGGTCGGTACAGCTTTTGATCTTGAGATCGAGCCGGGCTTCGCCGTCGGACTCGGTATTGTCATGGCGACGGCAGGGACCCTTGGCGATCTTGGCGAATCCGCATTCAAGCGCCACGCCGGAGTAAAAGACTCTGGATTCCTGATCCCTGGCCACGGGGGTGTTTTGGACCGTTTGGACTCTCTGTTGCCGAACATCATCATCGTATACTGGGTATCCGAATGGAGCGTTACTTGAACCGGACCCCCTCGCGCCCCAAAAACGTGGTCTTGCTCGGATCGACCGGATCGGTCGGCACGCAGACACTAGATGTCATCCGCGCCCTCCCTGACCGCTTCAAGGTCCTTGGGCTGGCGGCTGGCCGAAATGTCGATCTCCTAGCGTCACAGATCGCCGAGTTCAGGCCTTACCGCTACTACGCGGCCGACGGTCGTGAGCCGGAGAACGGTATCGATTGCCGTCCCGCGTCACTGATGGAACTCGCAACGCTGAACGACGTAGACCTCGTTGTCGCAGCGATGTCCGGCGCTGACGCACTGGAACCAGCAATAGCTGCGCTAAGGGCCGGTATTCCGGTCGCACTGGCCAATAAAGAACTTGTCGTAATGGCTGGCGAGCACCTCCGTGCAGCGGCCAAATACGGCAACACAGAAATACTCCCGGTCGACAGCGAGCCCTCCGCAATCTGGCAGTGCATCCGTGGTGAACGCGAAGAACCAAGACGACTGATCATCACCGCTTCCGGCGGCGCGTTCAGAGGTCGATCATGGGATGCCTTGCGCTTGGTATCGCCGGAGGAAGCGCTGGAGCACCCGACCTGGCAAATGGGTCGCAAGATCACCATCGACTCCGCCACCTTGATCAACAAGGCGCTTGAGGTGATCGAGGCCCACTGGCTATTCGACATCTCGTACGAACAGATAGACGTCGTGATGCACAAACAGTCCATCATCCATTCGATGGTCGAGTTCCAAGACGGTTCGGTGAAGGCCCAGATGGGACCGCCAGACCTGAGATATCCAATCCAGTGTGCGCTAACGCATCCGGAACGTGTGGATAACCCGACCCTGCCCAGATTCGATCCTATCGAGACCGGCAGTCTCACATTTGAACCACTGGACGCTTCGCTCTACCCGTGCTTCGACCTGGCCCTGGACGTCGCCAAGCGTGGTGGAACGTGGCGGGCAGCACTGGTGGGCGCCGACGAAGCTGCGGTCGAACTCTTCCTGGACGGGAAGATCGGTTTCACTGAAATCGGTCCCGTAATCCAGAAGGGCATCGCCGCACATCAACCAATAATGGAACCCTCACTGCGCCAGATAACCGAAGCAGCGGCTGAAACGGCCACGCGCATCCGGACAGAAATCTCGGTACTAAGAGACTGAGGGACCACGAGATGCCACGTAGGCACTCCCCCGTAAATACATGATTCCATCCACACTAATATTCGGCGTCCTGACGTTTCTACTCGTCCTGGGACCGCTCATCATCCTTCACGAACTGGGCCATTTCTTTACGGCTAAGCTGACCCGCACCAAGGTAGTTGAGTTCGGATTTGGATTCCCGCCGCGCGCCACCGGCCTATGGACCGGTCGCACAGAAGTGTCGATCACAGAAGACACGATGTTTGAGGGATTTGAGGAGCACGATGCCGTTAGCTCCCCGGCACTGGAATCTCTGTTTACAGGGGCTACTGAGGTTACCGGAGATGGAATAGACCTGCGTGACGCCGAATCAGATGGTGCGGACCCAAGGCTATCGGTGCTCAAGACCGGTCCGGAAATTGAAGCACTGGTCGAAAAACGAGCCGACGGATCGTTTCACGCCCTACTGGTCCGGCCAAAGAAACGTCGTAACGCGCTTGTCTCCGATGCCGGCGACGCCGGCATCGGTGATCAGATCAACGGCAAGCTGCGCGGAGTTGGGCCACACAGCATCACCATCTCTGAGATGGTGTGGTCCATCAACTGGTTGCCCCTTGGGGGCTTCGTGAAGATGGTCGGCGAGGAAGACCCTGAAGCCGAAAACAGCCTCGCCAGCAAGTCCAAGCTCGCCCGGGCCTTCGTTCTCGCATCTGGTGCAGTCGTAAACGCCATCATCCCCATCATCCTGTTCACTGCTGTGCTGATGCTTCCGCAAACCAGGCTGGCCGGTGATGTAACCATCACGGCCGTCTACCCGGACTCTCCCGCTGATCAGGCCAGTCTCCGCGAAGGGGATCGGATTATTGAGGTTGATGGACGGGACATCGATGATCTAACAGGCCTCCAACAGGCGATCACACTGAAACTCGGCGGAACCAGCAACTGGCTCGTTCGACCCGGTATACCGGACCCGTCTCCTATGCCAGGAGCTACGGGGTTCCAGTACCTGGAGAGCCGGGACAAAGAGGTAACGCTAAAACCACGATTCAAAGTGCCAGAGCGCGACGTGGTTTTCGTGGTCACAGACCCCGAGAATCAGCTACTTCTGGCAGAAGCACGACTGTTGGACATCACCGTTGGCGTGAACGACAGCCTGCGGGTAGTCCCCAATACCCCGGATAGGACCGATACCGCCAAAGAGATATCGATCTCCGATGCCCGAAAGCTGGACCAGCGCATCCAGTTGGGCGATGAGCTTCAGGTAGTAGGAGTCGTAACCGACCTTACCAGCGAGATATCGCTCACGGATGCCAGGCGACACGACTTTTCTCTGGGGCTAGACACCTCCATCATTGATGGATCGGTTGGTATTCAGATACGTACCGATAACTCGGCGTATAAAGAGTTCTCGGACAACCCGTGGAACGCATTTACGGGATCGTTCCGCGAGATACGTGACCTGATCCTCCTGACCAAAAATTCGGTCACGGGTATGGTCCAATCGTCGAACAACCCACAGTTGAGCGGACCGGCAACTGTTGGCCCTATCGGTATCGGACAGCTCACGGGTGAGATAGCGACGGCCGACGCAGCAATATCAACAAAGTTCAGGACCTTCGCAGTACTGGCGGCGACGATCAGTCTCTCGCTGGCCGTGATAAACATCCTGCCTCTGCCCGGCCTGGACGGAGGGCGACTACTCTTCGTGATTATCGAGGTGATCCGGCGCGGCAAACGGATATCGCCCGAGCGTGAGGCGATCGTTCACCTGACTGGAATTCTGGTCCTGTTGAGTCTGATGGCGTTGGTCAGTGTCCAGGACGTGATGCGGATCTTCCGAGGAGAGAGTTTTTTCTAAATGAAACGCGCCACACGAGAGGTATCCGTAGGCGGCGTCAAGATCGGCGGCCGCAACAACCCCATCGCCGTACAGTCGATGACCACATGCGATACCCGTGATATCGAGACCACGGTAGCGGAGATCATCGGGCTGGAAGAGGTCGGCTGCGAAATCATTCGTGTGGCCGTGCCGGACATGGTAGCGGCGGAAGCACTGGGCGAGATCAAACGCCGCATTAACATCCCGCTTGTCGCCGATATCCACTTCCACCACGAACTTGCGCTTGAGTCGGTAAGACAGGGCGTCGACATGCTCAGGCTCAACCCGGGCAACATCCGAGATGAGAGCAAAGTACGTGAAGTCGTGTCCGCCGCCAAAAAGGCCGGGATTCCGATCCGAGTTGGCGTCAACTTTGGCAGTCTCCCGCCGGTCGGGAAGATCGGCATGGCTCGCGGCGGCTCCCGTCTAAGCGACGGCGTCAATCAGCTGGCTAAAGCTGGGGACGATAGTGGATACGCCGCCGCAGATCACATGGTCGCGACGGCCCTCTGGGAGATCGGCATTCTCGAGGCGCTCGACTTTGAAGACATCAAGATCTCGCTCAAGGCATTCGACGTGCCGACCACCCTGGACGCCTACCGCAAACTCGCACCCCTCGTCCCGTACCCGTTCCACCTGGGTATCACAGAAGCCGGAACGCCGTTTGCGGGCGGCATACGGAGCGCCGTCGGGCTGGGCATTCTCCTGTCTGAGGGCATTGGGGACACGATCCGTGTGTCGCTCGCTGGAGACTCCCGCGAAGAGGTCAAAACCGGATTCGAGATCTTGAAATCTCTAAACCTCCGCTCTCACGGCGCCACGCTTATCGCATGCCCCAGTTGTGGGCGTGCAGACGTAGACGTATTGAAGTTGGCCGGGGAGGTAGACGAAGCCTTGAAGGGCGTCAAGACAGACCTCAAGGTCGCCGTGATGGGTTGCGAGGTCAACGGACCGGGCGAGGCGAAGGACGCCGACATCGGTATTGCAGGCGGCAACGGACGCGCTGTGATCTTCCGCAAAGGCCAGAAGACCAACATCGTGCCCGAGTCCGACATGCTGGAAGCCCTTATGGCCGAGGTCAACAAGGGCTGATAGCCGGTAAATCTCACTGAATGTCGATGTATCGGGGTGCGAAATTTCACCGGAAACGCAATTTAATCAGCACACGCTCACAAAACCCGTGCCCGTAAGGGGCCTAAAATACCCGTCCTGAGATCAAACCGCATCCCAGCCCGCCATATGAAAAGGCAGCCCCAATGCGCTTAAGCCGCTCCTTCGGAAAGACCCTGCGTCAGGCGCCCTCTGACGCCGAAACCGCATCGCACCAGTACCTGACCCGCGCCGGATTCGTACAGCAGGTCGCCGCTGGTATCTACAGCTACCTGCCGCTTGGCTGGCGCAGCCTCACCAAGATCTCCAACATCATTCGTGAGGAGATGGATAGCGCCGGGGCACTGGAAGTACGGATGCCGGTTGTACAGCCACGTGAGCTCTGGGAGCAGTCAGGTCGGGCCGAGACATTTCAGCCGCCACTGGCGTCCCTGAAAGACCGTCGAGATCGAAATATGGTCCTCGCTCCGACTCACGAGGAAACGACTACCTTCATGGCCGCCGCCAACCTCGAGAGCTACCGTGACCTGCCCTTCAACCTTTATCAAATACAGACCAAGTTCCGTGACGAGGCCCGCCCGCGCGCAGGCCTTTTACGCGTCCGAGAGTTCGAGATGAAGGACGCCTACTCGTTCGACAGGGACGAAGAGGGCCTGGACGCTAGTTTCCAGGTGATGGCCGATGCGTACCACCGCATCTTCACCCGAGCCGGAATCGACGTACGCATGGTCGAAGCTGACAGCGGACCAATCGGTGGTAAGGACTCGAACGAGTTCGTACTGCTGGCCGACTCTGGAGAGGACACGATCTTCGTCTGCAGCGACGACAACTGTTCGTACGCCGCTAATGCGGAGAAAGCTGAGTTCGCCAAGCCCGCCGCACCGCAAGAAGACGCATCCGATCTTGAAGAGGTCCACACGCCGGAAATCAAGACCATAGAAGCGCTGGCAAGGTTCCTTGATGTGCCGGTGAGCAAGACGGTGAAGGCTGTTTTCTACGCACCGGAGACCTCAGAAAACGACGAGATCATCTTTGTCTCCATACGTGGTGACTTGGAAGTAAACGAGACCAAGCTCCGGAACGCAATGGGCGGCACGGAGCCGCGCCTCGCAACGCCTAGAGAAGTGGCGGCCGCCGGACTCGTAGCTGGATCCGCCTCTGCCATCGGCTTAGACGCAGCAGATGGCCCCCGCTCCCGCGTCAAGATCACGAGCATCTTCGACGACTCGGTCGTCAACTCCCCAAACTTGGTCGCCGGAGCCAATAAAACGGACTACCACTTCATGAACGGCAACTATGGCCGCGACTTCAGTGCAGATATCGTAGTGGACATCGCAATGGCGAGCGAAGGCGACGCCTGCCCCAACGACTGTGACGGGCATCTCGTGGCACACCGTGGCGTCGAAGTTGGACACATCTTCAAACTCGGCACCGGCTACTCGGAGTCGATGGGCGCAACTTTTGTCGATGAAGACGGCAAAGAAAAGCACCCGCTAATGGGCTGCTACGGGATCGGAGTCGGTCGCTTGCTGGCCGCGACCATCGAGGCCAACCATGACGACAAGGGGATGATCCTGCCGAAGGCCATCGCCCCGTACGCGGTTTACCTGGCTGGCTTGAACACCAACGACGAATCCGTGGTCGCGGCCGCCGACAAGTTCTACGACGAGCTACAGGATGCCGGAATCGAAGTGCTGTACGACGACCGCATCGAGCCACCGGGCGTCAAGTTCAACGACGCCGACCTGTTGGGTCTCCCCTTACGGGTAGTCGTGAGCGCACGCGGGATCAAAAACGGCCAGATTGAGATGAAGCGCCGTGACGCGGATGACGCGACCATGGCCCCGCTGGACGAAGGCGTAGAGGCGGTGAAAGCGGCCCTATAGGGCTAGACGCGAAAACCCCCTCTCCCGGCGGGAGAAGGCCTTGTACATCAAGGGAGAGGGAGAAGTCGGGTCTTCGCAATAACGACTCTCATAGCGTGCCGATGTACCAGTAAAGATCCCTCGTCTTCGCTCGGGATGACTAACGGATCCTGCTGGGGTGAGGGAGAAGGCCCAACATCCGGAGGCGCTCAACACACTAGTGCGCTTTTCGCCAATCCTTTGAGTTACGTGACCAGTAACTCTTCACCCAGCGATGACCAAAACCGATGATCTGTAGCCGATCACCGTCAGGTATGCTCTGCACGCCACTTTCTGGTTCCTAGGTTCTCATTCTTGAATTCTGGGGCCGGGATCAACCCGCTTTTCTAGATCGATAACAAAACTACATAAAGGACGAATGCCGTGTACCTGATTCGCAGAATCTTTAACGCCAAGCCCGGCGAAGCGCGTAATGTAGCGATTCTGCTGCAGGAGCAGGCGCAGGCGTACCGGGATGCCGGACAGCGCAGCGAGTTCAGGGTGTCGTACAACGGCGCCACACTCCCGGGCGACCAGAATGTCGTCGTCCTTGACTGGACGGACGATTCCATCATGTCGCCGGGTAGAGAAGGCAACGACCTGCCGCAGGCTGCTCTCGATCTCGGCGCGAAGATCCGTCCTCTAGTTGAAAACCAGCGGATCGAGTTCATGGAGTTGCTGGACTCTCCCAAAAACTAGAGCAGATAACAGCTAGAGACCAGGCCCGGACCAAACATATGCCGACAATACTCATCGCCAACGCCACGATCGTCACCGGCGACCCGGAGCGCAACGTCATCCACGACGGAGCGATCGCCCTGACGGACGGTGTGGTTGCGGCGGTGGGTTCCACGACCGACCTGCTGGCATCCAATACTGGTGCTGACGTGATCGATGGTCGGGGCAAAGCGGTGTTCCCGGGCCTGATCAACTGCCACGCCCACCTGCTCAATGTCCTGTCCCGCGGCATCACGGAGGACTTCGGCTTCCCGCCGGATCTACCGTTTCCGATAAGCATCTACTCGCTGGTGAGCGATGAAGACAAGAAAGCGCTGGCTACTCTCGGTGCGGTCGAAGCCATTCGCTGCGGTTCGACGACACTGCTGGAGATGGCGGCGGGGATCGACGTTTACGCCGGTTCGATAGTCGATACCGGGATGCGCCTGATACTTGCCGAGAACACTGACGATGGGGTCGTGGGCCCGGCCTACCGGCCCGGTCAGCCGCCATCCGAGTTCTCCGAAGAGCAACGTGCGACAAAACTCGGCAGGGCGGAAGACCTGTTCTCGAAATGGCACGGCGCACGTGACGGACGCATCACCTGCTTCGGCTCGACTCAGCTCGTAGAAACAAGTTCGCCTGAACTGCTCAGAGAAGTGCGCGCACTGGCGGAGCGATACGACACCGGCTACACAATCCACCTCGCCCAGAGTCGTCTTGAAATCGAGACCATGCTTGCGATGCGAGGGCGGCGACCGTCCAACTATCTCGCCGGTAACGATTTTCTAGGGCCGCAACTTGTGGCCGCTCACGTTCGCTACGTGGACGATGGCGAGATCAGCGTGCTTGGCGAGACAAAAACCCATATCACACACCAGCCTGCGATGGCCGCGCTCAGAGCCGTGCATCCACCCATCCCGGCGCTTAGAAATGTTGGCTGCGTTGTCGGGCTTGGAACCGACAACAACACACAGGACATGTTTGAGGTGATGCGTATGGCCCTGCGGACCGAGAGGGTCGCCACCGAAAACGCCATCAGTCCCCAGCCTGAAGACGTTGTGGAGTGGGCGACCATGGGTTCTGCACGCGCCCTGAATATGGACAAGCAGATCGGCTCGCTGGAAGTCGGTAAGAAGGCCGATCTATTTATGGTGGATACATTGCGAGCTCACCTTGTGCCGACCATGCGCATCGTCTCGTCCTGGATCCACAACGGCCAGCCGGGCGACATCGAATCCGTGATGATCGACGGGGAATGGGTCATGCGTGACGGCCGGGTGCTCACCGTGAACGAAACCGAGCTCATACATGAGGTCGATCAAATTGGCCGCCGAGTCTGGTCCCGGATGCTTGAGCTACACCCGAACACGTCATTCCCGCTGAACCTGGCCCCTTAGCCCCCATCGGGGGTTTTACCCGCTGCAGCGGGTTTATCTTGACTGCATCTGGCACTACCACTGGAGCCGATCATGAACACCGCTGACTTTGTCGCTCAAGCGTTGAACTCTGTCCGGTCATCCGTGGCACTCACCCTCGACGGCCTGTCGCCTCAGCAGCTTGCCCATCGCCCCGGTCCTGAATCCAACCCGGTCGGTTGGCTGATCTGGCACATGGCCCGGATGCAGGATCGAGGCATATCGACCATCACCGGTGATCCGCAGGTATGGATCACCGGCGGCTGGCATGAGCGATACGGCATGGACGCCGATCCCGACAACACCGGTATGGGACACGATGCCGCGCAGGTATCGGCCTTTACCGCCCCGGACGTCGCAACTCTGTTGCAGCACTACGACGCGATCCTGAAAAACACCCTGAAATACCTGGAAGCCGTGAGCCCCCATGATCTCGACCGCGTGATCCACGAGAGCACTATCGGCGAACGGCTACTCTCGGTCCTGAACGGAAACATGCAGCACATCGGCCAGGCCGGATACGTACGAGGCTTGAACGAAGACCAACTCTGGCACCCCCGCTAGCCCTACAGGGTGCTTATTTTTAGAGCGTTTACTCTGGCAGAGTGTGTACGCCCACTATGGATGCGTCCTACTTTGGATTGCAGCTCACCCGGTCACCAGCGCCTCGACTATCGCTAGACACGCCCGTCCGCTGGCCGCCACCAGTTCGATATCGCTGGCACGGTCTATCGAATCGTTAGGACTGTGGAAGAACGTATCTCCGCCGTTGTCCACAGGTCCGCCCCGCAGCGACACGTATCTACCCCCGGCCTCGGCGATGTTCTCCGCCTCCCCGCCACGCTGATTCCACATCATCCAACGGTCAGCCCCCGAAGCCTGAAATGCCGACCTCGCCAGTGCCCCCAATTCGTCATCGCTAGGTTCGATCTTTACCGAAGTGGCGCGACTGCCGATCAGCGCACCCAGATGCAGCCAGGCCAGGGCACGAGTTTCAAGACCGTCCCGTGACTTCAAGTACGCCTGTAACCCGTAGTGATTAATCTCATGGCCGCTCGAAGCCACCATATGCACGGTGCGCTTTCGAGACGGCATCGCCGCGAGCGCCGCAGCCAACCCCAGCCAGATAGCGATCCCACCGCCACGCTCTGAAGCACAGATAAACCAGCCCGAACGTGGCGTCATGATCGCCATCGGCGCAGCATCCAGATCATCGCCGGGCAGCGTCGCTACCACGTTCCTGGCCGTAGATGATTCACGAAGCGCGTCTACGGTGAGGACGCCGCTACCTCCGCTCTGAGCGGCCTCAGATAGTCCGGTCCCGTCCGGACCCGAGATCTGGAGCACTGGCAAACCAAACGGCTCGGCGATCCGGTAAGCGTTCAGAACATTTATGGCGCCTAGCGAATCGGTACGTCTAAGCACAAGCCCGACAGCGCCCGAGGCCTCAAACTCTGCGACACGCTCGTAAACAGGCTTTTGATCAAAGTTCGGATCGTTCTCAGCGGCCACCACGATCTTGCCCCGCACATCGCCCGCACCGGCAGAAACCAGCGCACCGGAAACGCCGTCGGCATCCGTCAGACCACAATCGTGCAGGGCAACGCCTTCCGCACTCCCGCCATCCCAGACTATGCGGGCAGACTCGGTACGGAACAACGGGAACTCAAACTCTTCGATCAACGCATCAACGCCATCCGATTTCATCTCGACCTGAGCCCAGTCGGACGAACTCATGTCGCCCGGCCATCCAGTGCGGTGAATCCCGAAAGATTCGTATTCACGGATGCGCCGTGCGAGCGACTCCACCGACAACCCGTCTGCCATTGAGTGACTCTCCCGTAAAACGTGACCGACAACCTTGAATCGCTTTGACCCGGTTCAGAACGTCGGAATAGGTCCGATAGTGCGGAATACTACCGGCAAAAAACTACCGGATTGCCCTTATTGAGCAAGCAGTAGCTTCAGTTCGCGTGCCACGTCATCGAAATCGCTGAACTCACTGTGCGCCATACCCGTTTCAACGCAGTGATCAAGCAAAGAGGAACGAGCGATCACGAAATCAGCCTCCTCATCAGCGACACAGAAGTCAGAAATCCCGTCGCCGACAAACACAACCTTACGGTCACCCTCACGCATCCTTCGGGCGCGGGCGCACTTGCACAGCCCGGTGCGGTCACACGTCTCGACCCCATCGCCGAACTCCACAACAGATCCGGCATCCGGTCCAGGACCAACTAACGTCGGAATCGGTGCGACGAACGCTAGATCAGACAGGCTTTCTCGTTCCAGCACAGCCTCGATGTAGAAATACATCCCGTTAGAGACCACCTCAATCGGGACATCATTGGCGCTGCAAAGCTCTAGCAAGGAACGTATTCCGGGCCTCAGCTCGGCCTTCTCAAGAGCAAACTCGCGCATCTCGACAGCCTGTTTGCGTGGCAACAGCGCAAAATCCCATTCCATGAGTTGGCTCTGGTTAATCTCTCCGGCGCGCCACCTGTTCAGCCCTTCCTCCCAGCCAGATCCGGCGAACTTCTTGATGATCTCCACGCCGATGTCGCTTGTAGTGATCGTGCCGTCGAAATCCAGAACTAGTGCAAGTTTCATAGGGGCAACGCCTCGAGAAGGGCTGATTGCTGATTATTCTGATCAATACCGTACTCCTCATCCCCGTGCTGGAGTCGAACCGACTGCGAAGGTCGTACCGAACACTCGGACCGGCCGGCTGACCAGACTTGCACCGTTGTCCGATTCAGTTACCCGGTAGTAGGTCCGGTAACGCAAAAAACCGTCTGGATAAGGTCCCAGGTGCGTCGATATTCGTAACCACATGACTTCAGTATGATTAATGATGGCCTGAAAACGATTGGCCGACGATTGCGTGGGGTACAGGGTTGGCTTATACTTATAGTTGAATTTGATCGGGGTAACGATCGCTACTTATTAAGTGGGTTTGCCCCACTTTTTTGTTTGTCAGGGTATTTTTGAACAAGCCCGGAAGGTGCAACTGTGAAGAGTGATCTGCTCCTTGCAGTAACACAACTTGCAGCGGAGAGAGCTCTCCCTCATGGCGTCGTTTTAAGCGCCATTCAGGAGGCTCTTGTTTCCGCGTACAAACGTGACGCCGTTTCTGAAGGCCAGGACGTCACCGTGGTCCTCGACCCGGATACCGGGGAGATGGAGGTTCACACGGTCCGCACCGTCGTAGAAGACGGCGCAGAGATGGAAGAACCTGGTGCTATGCTGTTCCTGGCGGACGCTGTCAAGATCGACCCGACCGCTACCATCGGCCAGTACGTCGTCACGGGGACCATCACGCAACATCCCGGCCGAATTGCAGCGCAGACCGCCAAACAGGTGGTGATGCAGCGCCTTCGTGATGCCGAACGAGAGATTGTCTTTGACGAATTTGAAGACAAGACCGGTGAGGTACTCACCGTGACCGTCCAGAGGGGCGACGCAAGAGGCGTTATTCTTGATGTAGGTCGCGCAGAGGCCATCATGCCGCCGACGGAACAGGTGCAAACAGAACGGTATCGTCCTGGATATAAGGTCAAGGTCTACATCGTAGAAGTGGCCCGATCTGTTCGTGGACCGGAAATCATCGCTTCCAGGACGCACCCGGATCTGATCCGACGCCTGTTTGAGGCGGAGGTCCCGGAGATCTTCAACGGAATTGTTGAGATTAAGAACATCGCCCGTGAGCCGGGTGCCCGCAGTAAAGTTGCCGTTGTTTCACACCAGCCGGGCGTTGACGCCGTAGGCGCATGTGTAGGTCTGCGTGGGATCCGAATCCAGAACGTAGTCAGCGAACTCCACGGCGAAAAAATCGACGTCGTCGAGCACGCCGAAGATATCAGTACATACATCGCCAACTCACTGAGCCCTGCTCAGGTCGAGAAGGTCATCGTCGACGAAGCAGAGAAATCCGCGATCGTCGTAGTACCGGACCGCGCACTGTCCCTGGCCATAGGCCGTGAGGGACAGAACGCTCGTCTGGCTGCAAAATTGACGGACTGGCGCATCGACATCAAGTCGGCCTCAGACATGGAAGAGCCGGAACCGGAAACGCCGGTCAAGACTCCGGATGTTGCCGATGCCGTATCCGAGATCGTTGCAGCCGTTGAGGCAGCGCCGGTTACCGAAACTCCTGAAACTCTAGGCACACCGGCAACCGAGGTTCCCGAGATCGCCGCAGAAGCAGCGGTCGCAGAACCGACGCCGGCGGTAGAGCCGATAGCGGCTGAAGTCGCGATAACACCAGAGATGGCGGCCGTCGCTGATCTGGACGTCGAGTCGGAACCTGCACTCGCCAAGCAACCCGCTGCAGTGAGCGAAACGCCGGCACCACCTGCAGCTGCCACCGCTGAAGAAACCCGCGCTCTCAAGGAACTTGAGGACGAGATCGCTGCGATGGAAAAACAGGAGAAGGAAGAGGCCGCTGCCAAAACGGAGGCAGATCAAATCATCGATTTCGGTTCCAACGACCTATGGCAACTGCCATCTTCTGGCGAAGAAGAAGACGCCGGATCCCTGCGATTTGCTGAGGACATCATCGGATACCGAGACCAGGGTGGTTCCCGTCGACGAGGACGTGGTCGCCGTGGAGGCGAAAACTTGAGTGCGAAGGCTCGTCGGGCAGTTGCACGTAAAGGGCCGACTACCCCGCCTTCAAGCTCAGGCGATAACACCGGAACCTGATCTAAAGCTCCCGTCAACGTAACTATGTGAACCGCTGCAAGCGATAGAAAGGTGTTTATGCGTACCAATCACGTACCGCTCCGCACCTGTGTCGCATGCAGAACCAAAGGCCCGCAGGGGGACTTTGTGCGGATCACACGACAGGAGAACGCCGAACTTGCCGTTGGCACATCAAGAGAGGTTGGGGGGCGTGGCGCTTACCTTTGTCGCAAGCTAGAGTGCTTCGAGCTCGGAGTTGAGCGAGGGGGTATAGAGCGCTCCCTGAAGAGCGGCGGGGCGGCAAGTTCACGGGCGGATCTCCTTGCATGGGCAAGGGAAGAGTTTGTGAGTGCTCATCCGGCCTGAACATGTGAAACACCGAAACGCCGATGCGGAAGCATCAGGGCAAACCGGAATAAACGAAACGGGAAAGACGGATATATATGGCCAGACGACGCAGCGGATTTGCAGGTAGACCCAGAGGACGGGGACGCAGGCGCGTCCGGCCCGGTGCGTCTGCTGCGGTCGAAGAGCAGCAGATCCCGACGGAACCTATTGAGATCCCGGCGGTATTGACCGTTGGAGAGCTCGCCGAGAAGATCGGCACGGGTCCCGTTGAAGCGATCAAGCTGCTGATGCGTCGCGGTCTGATGATGACGATTAATGATCCAGTGGACTTCGCCAATGCTGCAGCGGTAGCGGGCAGTATCGGGATCAAAGTACTGCGGCCTCAGGAAGAAGAAGAGAGCGTCGCCGGAGAAGCGGTTGGCGTTGCCGAGGTCGAAATCGAGGAAGACCCCGACGCAGTGATCCGACCACCGGTAATTACTGTTCTGGGCCACGTCGATCACGGCAAGACCACCTTGCTGGACGCGATCCGTGGATCGGCTGTTGTAGACGAGGAAGCCGGCGGAATCACGCAGAGCATCGGCGCTTACCAGGTCGACCGAGAGGGTCAGAAACTCACATTTATTGACACACCGGGCCACGAAGCATTCACGATGATGCGCGCACGTGGTGCACAGGTGACTGACATCGTCGTTCTGGTCGTCGCGGCAGATGACGGTCTTATGCCGCAAACGGCAGAAGCGATAGACCACGCAAAAGCCGCCGGTGTACCGATGGTCGTCGCCATCAACAAGGTAGACCTGCCGGGCGCAGACCCGGAGCGCGTGAAGCGTGAACTCGCTGAGAAAAACATCCTCGTAGAAAGCTGGGGCGGCGATGTCGTCTCGGTGAACGTCTCCGCTCTCAAGGGCGAAGGCATCGACGAACTTCTTGAGAACCTGACACTCCTATCGGAAGTTCAGGAGCTGAAGGCCAACCCCAACAAGCCGGGAGTGGGCGTCTGCCTGGAAGCACACGTAGATCCGTCCCGGGGTTCCCTGGCGACGATCTTGATGCGATCCGGGACCATCAATACCGGCGATCAGGTCGTGGTGGGCAAATCGCGTGGACGGGTCAAAGGACTCGTCGACGGCTATGGAAACTCCGTTAAATCTGCTGGTCCGTCTGCGGTCGTTGAGGTCATGGGACTGGGATCTGTTCCTGATCCGGGGATCCAGTTGGACATAGTAAAAACAGAGAAGATCGCCCGCCGTATGGTCGAAGACCGTGAGAAGACTGATCGCGGCGGAGATGGCCGATCACTTGCCACTCTTTCAGAGGTCATGCGCCGGCTTAACGCTGGCGAAGCAGAAGAACTATCGGTAATCATCAAGACTGGTACCCAGGGCAGCATCGACGCCCTTCGCCGTAGCGCCGAACAGGTCTCGGATGATGAAGTCCAGATCAACCTGATCCACGCCGCAACCGGCCCGGTAAACGAGAGCGACGTCATGCTTGCATCCGCTTCGGGCGCACTGATCATGGCGTTTGAGACCGGGACACAGGCTGGCGCTGAGAAACAGGCCGGAATCCACGGCGTGGACATCCGGCAGTACAACATCATCTACAATCTGGTCGATGATCTCCGGTCCGCAGGTCGCGGTCTGCTGGCGCCGATCGAGAACGAGATTGTCCTCGGCCACGCCGTGGTCCAGGCGATATTCCCGGCCGGACGCAGGTACCGGGTCGCCGGTGTTCGAGTGATGGACGGCGAGATCGCTCGTACGTCGAGCATCCGGGTGCAGCGAAAGGGTGAGGCCGTATACACGGGCCAGATCGCTAGCCTCCGCCACTTCAAGGACGATGTCCGAGAACTTGCCGCCGGGCTTGAAGGTGGTGTCGGCGTTGAAGGCTTCATCGACTTCCGTGAAGGAGATGTCCTAGAAGTCTTTATAGTCCAGCTAGAAGTAAGAACCTAAGACTTAGTGTCGCTGTGATCACGCAACTCCGTTTGTGGGGCCACAGCGATTTGGCCAGGCGGGGAGTCGCCCCAAATGGGTGCGGACTCCCACATCTATAACGCCCCTGGCAATCCCCACCGTAGTCGGCTCGCAATACGCTGACGCCATGCTTGGCGTTGCAGTTCCCCGAATAATCCATGCCCCTGACGGTCGATATACAGCAGCGGACATCACGCGCCTACTGCGCCAACTTCACTCCGACGGTGGTGCGCTATGACCGCCTTTCGAGCGAAAAACCAGCGTGCTCCACGTCAGTGACGCAACTCGCAGGCCTCGGCAGGACTTGCTAGCAGCGCGGACGTACGTGCATGGCTCGGCAGAAGCATTGAGGTAGCGGCGATCGTGACCCGGCTAATCGTCCTGTCTGAGACGGCGTTCATAGCCAAAACGGAGCTTACCAAAGCAGCCACAATCCGCCTTTCGGCAGGACTGACACTACTGCTACTCCTTGCAGAAGTTGGATTGTCTATATGGCAGGGTCACTTCGTATTCAGCGGTCACCCGGTGGCTCAATTGGTGGCTCAACTCAAAACAGCCCGTAGCGATGCCATATCCTGGGTGATGGCGTCAATGATCGCCGTGTGGTACCAACTCCACTCGCCTCCGCATTTGCGATCCTGCCGGGGTTAAGCACGTGGGGAGCTGATCCCACTGGTGGCAGTAACTCCCTTTACTCCATAGCCTCTTACGCCGTCCTGTTCTTCGCAGTAGCTACCCGGCTAAGCACACCGGCACAGTCGTGGCGACTGCTTGGCGCAATGGCCATGGCGGGTACGCTTGCTGCCTTAGTAGGCATTGTCCAGTACTTTGGAGAAGCGCCGTTCGGCATACGGTCGACGTCGGGATCGCTGCGCGTCTCCGGCACTTCAGGAAACCCGATCTTCTTCGCAACCCTTCTAGCCCTGACACTGATGCTCACCATCGGCATATCACTTCACTTTCGATCCGTGAGATAACCCGGAAGACAATCGGCTGGCTTTCCATCTACGGGGTCGTTGTGGGCCTCCACATGATCGCGATCCTCGTAACTTTAAGTAGAGGACTGTGGATCGGTGCGATCGCCGGAGTGCTCGCTATTGCCGCGCTTGCACCGCTGGTATTCGGATGGCGCCGCGCCGCCACTACCGGAGGGGTCACCGCCGCCGCATTTGTCGTGGCATTAGTCTTCCTCCTGACCATTTCATACACGTCGCCAGATAGGTTCGACTCCAGCGCGCCAGATACCTCAAGAGCATCCGTGGCCGACATACAGGACAGGGCGACCTCGCTATCTGGCGTGTTCGATTCCAACACCAACGGTCGTCTTTCCCGATGGGAGGGCGCGCTGGACCTGGCAATCAATCGTCCCGAACCACCTGCCGGGGCCCAACCCGGATATCTGATCAGGTTCATGTTTGGCTACGGCCCGGACACCTTCCCTGATGTATTCACCATGGTCACCCCGGAGAACCTGTCCAACATACGAACTACTGCGGCCCATAACGACCCGCTCAACCGATTGGCCGAAACAGGCCTGATTGGTTTGCTGGCGTGGATGGCACTCTGGTCATCGCTGGCCTTCTTTATTCTTCAAATTCTCTATGGCCCAGGAACATGGATCATGTTCGTGGAACAGTGTCTGAATAATGGGGTCGAATGACCCTAGCTGTAGGCGACCTGGCAGAACCCGTGATTGCAGTAGCCGTTCGGGATCTTGGCCAAATACTGCTGGTGAACCTCTTCGGCGTAGTAGAACTCACCGGCGGGCGCGACCTCGGTCGTAATTTTGCCGAACCCCGACTCATCTAGCTTCGACTGGTAACTGGTAAGACTCTCCGTTGCCGCATAAATCTGCGCCTCGGTCGTGCCATAAATGGCGGTCCGATACTGACTGCCTATGTCGTTACCCTGTCCCATGTACTGCGTCGGGTCGTGGTTCTCCCAGAACACCTTCATGAGCGCCTGCATGTCAGTCTCTTCTGGATCGAACACCACAAGAACCGCCTCGGTGTGGCCGGTCATCGACGTGCAGGTCTCCTGGTACGTCGGATTTGGTGTCGTGCCACCGGCGTAACCAGCCGCTGTCGTGTACACACCGGGAACCTGCCAGAACAAACGCTCGGCACCCCAGAAACAGCCCATCGCAATGATGATCGACTCCATGTTTCCCGGAAACGGGCCATGAAAGGGCCGGCCGTTCACAAAGTGAATGTCAGAAGTTGGGATCGCTTCATTGCGACCGGGAAGACAGTCCTCAGGAGCGGGAACCGGAGCAGGGGTGCGTCGAAGGCCAAACATCAGGAGCGCCTCGCTTTGGCTGACATCGCACGCCTGGATGAAAAGCGTGCTGTCAGGAAATACTGATCGGGAACCCAACTTGGATTCACGTACGTCGATAAACCAGTGATCGAATCTTACACGGCTACGAATGTCGACGCGAAGTAACTGGACAGACAGCGGACACACAATTGGCGGCTCAAGAATACCGACCACTTGTCTGGATTACCGGAATCCGTTGATCGCCCTAGTCTCGGAACACATTCAAACCCTCCGCCAAGCTTTTAAATGGAATCGTGGAGATGGTCAGAATGTCGGGCGCTAATACCGACATCGTCGTCATCTCCGGAGTCCCACCTCCTCTCCGGAAAGCAAGGACCCGCACCAGAACCTCAAAGACCTTGCCCGGTTTCGGGCGTCGAGCCCCTCGCATTACGTATTTCGGAGCCATTCACGGACTTTTGAAAATAAACAAAAAGGCCCGGCCAAACTGGCCGGGCCTTTTTATGTTCACCGTTCAAGTGCTAATGGTCGGGGAGCCGGGATTCGAACCCGGGGCCTCTTCGTCCCGAACGAAGCGCGCTACCAAGCTGCGCCACTCCCCGAAAAAAGCACGAAGGCTGATTATACGGCTCGGTCCACCGAGATTTCGCTATACATCAGCCGATTTTCCAGACATCGGCACGTCTGTACCAACATCCGGGTGTCTTAGAGAATCCCTAGAGCACTACGGGTGGAACGATCGACTCCGGGTCTTCGCCCCGTGCCACGCGTGAAACGTTGGCCGCAGCGAACTCGTTCGTTACGTATGTCGACTCAATCGCACGTGTCGCCAGGTGCGGCGTCATCACCACGTTCTCAAGATCGAACAGCGGATTGTTCATCTCAATCGGCTCGATCTCGTACACATCCAGCCCTGCGCCGTACAGCTCATTAGCGTTCAGCGCTGCCACCAGTGCATCCTCGTCTACCACCGGTCCCCGGCAGGAGTTGATTAGGATGGCGGTCTCTTTCATCGCCTTGAACTGATCCGTGGACATCAAGTGCTTCGTCGTCGGCTCAAGCGGCGTGTGCAGCGTGATCACGTCAGACATAGCGACAAGCTCGTCGAACGTAACGCGTTCGACCTCAAGTTCATCCTCATATTCCTTATCGAACTCGATCACGTCGTAGTAAACGACCTTGCATTCCCAGCCCTGAAGCCGTCGTGCAACTCGTGACCCGATCCGTCCCAGGCCGACGATTCCGACCGTCTTCTCTGACAGGTCGTGCGCCTCTTCCCGGTACTTACCCACGTTCTGGGACCACAGACCGGCGGCCGTGTCTCGGATCTGCTCGTCCAGC
>Ga0114999_10002754_pt1 | contig 22677 bp, 18 predicted proteins | sample ArcticOcean_MG_C_3_FD_89820 | JGI IMG/M metagenome (GOLD analysis project Ga0114999, IMG submission 89820) | Marine microbial communities from western Arctic Ocean - ArcticOcean_MG_CB8_126 | ecosystem: Environmental > Aquatic > Marine > Oceanic | place: Arctic Ocean: Canada Basin | collected...
GTTGGGCTCTTCTGTCCTATGTCAAGTTATGATGCGATATGAAAGGTCTCCCAATCACCATTTACGAACCACGAACCACGAACCATAACGTGTTCGAATTCATCCTCTATGGCTTCAACCCCCTGTATAGCCTTCCCATTCTTTTTTGTCTCCTGTTACTAGGCCCTGCCGACATGCTGTATGCTCAGAATGACGGGCCGAACACGCGTTTACCATTTCGTGCAGCGCCCGATACCATGGCAACCCGATTACAGACTTTTGATCCAACCGGACCGGTCTTTGGGGTAAGTCAGATTATGGAGGGCGTGCTCTCGGATTCGTATATTGTCGGACCGGGTGATGGCTTTCTTATTACGATCTGGGGTACAAGAAACGAAAGCTTTGAAACCACGGTAACCCCTGAGGGCAAGCTGTTCATCCCGCAGATCACTGAAATACCGGTAGCAGGCTTGACGCTGGCCGCGTTTCATGACACCTTATCGGTAGAAATGGGTAAGTTTTTTTTCGCGGCAAGGGTCAGTGCGACACTTGTGCGTTTACGCCAATTCCAGGTCCATGTGCTGGGTAGGGTTTTAAATCCGGGATCCTATCCCGCTCACGCGGTCACGAGGGCTCAGGAAGTCATCCGATTGGCCGGAGGACTGCTGGATGAAGCCTCACTAAGACGGATTCAGGTTAAACGCCAGGACCAGGTTACTGAGTCGATTGATCTGCTGCGATTCAATCGTTCTGGAGAAAAGAGATTTAATCCATATGTCCAGGATGGAGATGTCATTATTGTACCGCAACAGGCTGATAGTGTAATGACCCTGGGCGCTGTGTGGGTACCCGGCCGATACGAATTTCGTGAGGACGACACCATCAAGACACTCATCGAGCTTGCTCAAGGGTTTAAACCTGAGGCTTATCGTGAAGTGGTTGAACTGATCCGTTTCTCCGAAGACGGGTTAACGACCACCAAAACTATGCTTGACCTGCGTGACACCACATCTACGGCCTGGCATATGTCACTGAAATCAGACGATCAGATCTTCGTCAGAAGCATCCCAAGATGGCGTGAAAAACATCGGGTGACGGTCCTCGGCGAGGTGCAATACCCCGGGGTCTATTTCATCGACCAGCATGTCACCACACTCAAAGATATTGTCACAATAACCGGCGGGTTTACCAATGATGTTTCTCTGGCAGAATCCTTTATCATTCGTAGTGACAAGCAGGTAACCGTTGATCCGGAATATGAGCGTCTGAAGTTGGTGCAGGTAGAAGATATGACCTCGGATGAATACGGGTATTTTAAGATGAAAGCGCGTGAACGCCCCGGTCGAATGAGAATTGATTTTCAACAGTTGTTCGAAAACGACAGCGCCATTGAGAATATCATTTTAAAAGGCGGAGATGTTGTTACGATCTCCAAAGACAGAGAGACCATCATGCTCTCTGGCGCCGTGACGTCTCCCGGAGCCATCATATTTGATCCACGCTTGACCATTGAGAACTACATTGAGCGGGCTGGTGGCTTCGGATGGAACGCCCGGAAAAATAAAACACGAGTCATTAAAGCCCAGACCGGCGCGTGGATCTGGGCGAAAGAGGCCAAAACCCTCGGACCGGGCGATACGATCTGGGTGCCTGAAAAACCGAATAGAGACTGGTTGAGTATTTTCTTCCAGGGGCTGGCTACTGCGGGACAGATCGCCACGATCATTCTCGTCGTGGATACGGTATCTAAGTAATGAGTTCCTATCAGACGAATGGCAGCAGTTTCTACCCTTACCGATATGATCAGGAGCAGCAACTTTGAAAGAGACAACAGAAGGTACGGTCTCCTTCCTGGATTATATATTAGCACTGGTCCAATGGCGAAAACGCATAGTCGGTAGTGTCATTGGTGTCATGCTTCTCGCGCTTATTATTACCTTCCTTATGCCCTATGAATATCGTGCGAGAGCGACCATCCTTCCACCTCAAAAACAATCTTCTCTGTCAGGCCTGAGTGGTATGTTCATGCAGTCAGGTGGAATGTCCGTACCCGGATTGAGCCTGCCCGGCCTTTCTAATGATGCCGAAGTATACGCAGAAATTTTGCACAGTCGAACTATTCTCAATAAGCTCGTGGATCAATTCTCTCTTATGGACGTCTATCAGATGGAAGACCGACAGGATGCCATTGATGAGCTCAAGAGATATACCACCGTCAAGTTGGAAAAGGCGATGGTGATCGCTATTCAGGTGGATGCGTCTACCCCTCAGTTGGCCGCAGATCTGGCGAACAGCTATGTAGAGGAATTGGACCACTTTAACCGTTTCAGTACTCTCACATCGGCAAAAAATACAAGGATTTTTATTGAACGACGTCTGAACGACGCCAAACAGGATTTATTTTCTACCATGGAAGAATTGCAAGGATTCCAGGAGAAAAACCGACTGATTTCATTACCTGAGCAGGCCAAACTGGCCGTAGAGGCCGCTGCCAATCTTGAAGCACAAGTTCGTCTATTTGAAATTGAACTGGCGGTCATCCGTAGCACTGTCTCCAGTTCCCACCCAGAGGTGGCTGAAACGCAGTTGAAGATAAGAGAACTTCGCAAACAGCTAACCCTGCTCAGGCAGGGGAGCGGTGATTCCTCAGAGACATCCCAACAGTCCGAAGGGAGTTTTAATATTCCGTTCACAGAAGTGCCTGCCCTTCAGCTCAGGTTGGGGCAGCTTATGTTAGATATGAAAATTCATCAGGCTGTGGTAGAGATTCTTACCCAACAATATGAACATGCCAAAATTGAGGAAGTACGGGATACACCCACTGTTCGAATATTGGACAAAGCCACCCCGCCGACCAAACGAAGTAAGCCAGAGCGGCTGTTGATCGTTGTGGTCTCCGGAATACTCAGCTTGTTTTTTTCGGTGCTGATCTCTATTACCATAGCGTATACACGTCAGATCAGCTCTGATGATGAAACAGCTGGGAAAATCAACGAAATTTTTCGACCATTCCATTTTGGTCGAAAATAATGCTTGCCCTTTTAAGTCAGTAAAGGTTCGAGGGACAATTTCCTCTCCAGAACGACACAATAAATCATGCTTGAAACACTTAAAGATAAAATTGACCATCGAAATGCCCGTGTGGCTATTATCGGTCTTGGATATGTAGGGTTCCCTGTTGCGGTGGCCTTTTCAGAAAATCAATTCCCCGTCACCGGGCTTGATGTCTCAACATCCAAGGTAAAACATTTGAATGCAGGCCGCTCTGATGTCGCAGATATTAAGGATGAACGTCTGCATGCGGCCCTATCCAGTGGTTTCTTATCCATCACCAGCCAATATGAGGCATTAGCCGAATCAGACGTCATTATCATCTGCGTTCCAACGCCCCTCAGTAAAACAAAAGACCCCGATTTGACCTTTATCGTTGCCGCTGTCGAAGGCCTGAAGCCTCATCTCCGGAAAGGTCAATTGGTCATACTTGAGAGCACCACTTATCCCGGAACGACAGATGAGTTGATCTTACCTATTTTACATGACACCGGTCTTGTCGTGGGTCAGGATTTCAGCCTGGCATTTTCTCCTGAACGTATTGATCCGGGTAATAAAGAATACACGTTTGAAACCATTCCAAAAATTGTGGGGGGCATTACCCCGTTGTGCACGGAGTTGGCCGTTCACTTATATCAACAAATCGTAACCCGCGTGATTCCGGTCTCAACAACGCGTACAGCGGAGATGGTCAAGATATTGGAAAATACCTTCCGAAGTGTAAACATTGGCCTGGTCAATGAAATTGCGCTTATCTGTGATAAGTTGGAAATTAATGTGTGGGAAACGATAGAGGCGGCTTCTTCCAAACCTTTCGGATTTTTGCCCTTTTTCCCCGGTCCCGGGCTAGGGGGGCACTGTATTCCGATCGATCCGCATTATCTTTCATGGAAACTCAAGACGCTGGATTATCCTGCTCGATTTATTTCTCTGGCCAGCGAAATAAATGCCAATATGCCTTATTATGTGGTCTCTAAAATATTGGATACGTTGAATCAAGATCAGAAAAGTGCGAACGGCTCCAGAATACTAATTCTCGGTGTGGCCTATAAGCCGGATATTAATGATGAGCGGGAATCGCCTGCATTTGATGTCATTGAATTGCTGGAAAATAAAATGGCCACGGTAGATTACCATGACCCCTTTATCCCCGAAATCACCATTTCGAATAAGCAGGTTTCTTCTATTACACTGACAGATGAAGCCCTGGCAGCGTATGACTGCGTAACAATTATCACCGATCACAGCACCTACGATATCGCGTATATCGTAAATCATTCACAACGGGTTGTCGATACGCGCAACGCAACCAAAGGCCTTGATAACAGCCACAGCAAAATCATTAAACTCTAAACAATGTAAGTGTTGTCAGGCTATTTCACTCCGCGTTGGCTGACAAATATCGCTGCAACAAGCTAAACCTCTCATCATCTGTTGTTTGATCTTCTCAACCCCCAATGCGCTTTCGATTCTCATCCGCTAAGTATCCTTTAAAAAGTTCTGATGACCCATTCGACTCTCATAATCATGTTGTGCGCATTGGTAAGCAAGATATTGTCGTTTGGCGGTCAATTATTGATCACCTATTTCTATGGGGCCTCACCCGAAACGGACGCCTATTATGTCGCGACAACGATTCCGGTTTTTGCCATTGATTGGGTCTCGACCATGGGACCGACCATCCTAATACCGGTGTTTACAGCGACTATGGTCCGGCACGGCGAACAGGAAGCCTGGAAAATAGCCAGTACGGTTATCATTATGCTGACGGTGCCTCTCATTTTATTTATGGGCTTCAGCATGTATCTTTCGGAATCCCTGCTCCGGTTCACAGCACCGGGACTCAGCGCGTACCAACTTAGTCTGGCGGTAGAATTGTTTATCCTCTCTGGTCCTGTTGTTATTTTGCTCACGATGAGTAAAATACTGATGGGCCTTCATAATGTATTTGAGCGATTTGCCCGACCTGCGGCCAGTGTTATTTTTGATCCCCTCGGCATCGTGATCGGTGCCTTGTTTTTATCTTCGTTTTTCGGGATTCATGCCCTGGTGATCGGACAATCATTTGGAGCATTTGTCCAGATCATCATTCTCGTGGTTGGCCTGGTTGGAGCCCATAAGTTGAGATGGTGTCTCGACTTGAATCATCCGGAACTGAAATCAGTGTATAAAATGTTAGCCCCTTTGTTATTGGGAAGCATGCTTTATCTATTATTGCCTACTATCGAACGCTACTTCGCATCGGGACTGCCTGTAGGCCGAATTACTCATTTGAGCCTTGCCTACCGGGTCGGTAGTTTTATTGCGACCCTGCTTATCAGCGGGTTGGCCACCATTGTATTTGCTCGATTATCCAACCAGACGGCAGCGAAGGATTTAAAAACTGCGTATGCGACACTCTCTCTCTCGCTTCGCTTGTTTCTGGTCGTAGGCATTCCGATTGTCATCCTCTCGCCACATTATGCGAAATCTCTGGTCTCTCTTTTCTTTGAACGGGGTGAATTCAGCGGGACGGATACCCTGGCTGTAGCCCAGATTGTGCCGCTTTATATGTTGGCTATGACAGCAGCAGCCTGTGGCACCTTAATCGGTCGGGGGTTTCATAGTATTTTGCAGGACACGCTCACGCTGGCCATTATATCGGCGGTATTTCTATTAATCTATTTAGGGTGCTGCTATACGCTCGTTCCTGTCTGGGGATACATTGGCCTGGCTTTGGCTTCCAGTATATTCTGGACCTGCTCAACTGCGACGGCTGCTTTTTTACTTCGGCACCGTCTCGGTGTCGGCGGTGGACGGGGCATTCTACGCGTCTTAACACATGCCAGTGCCTCCGCAGTGATCACCTATGCGGCGGTGTCCGCCGTGAGCCCCTGGTTATCTTCTCCTTGGTCATATATCATGACGACAGCTTGTGGCTTTCTTCTGTATGGTTTGATCGGCCAGTTCATTTTCAAGGTCCCTGAAATTTCATTTATCATAACACGATGTATGCAGGCCTCTGCAGCATTCACCCGAAAGAGTACACTGGCATGACGACCTTGCTGCATCAAATGTATGACCATGAGGTTAACCTCTAAATTATGTGTGGTATTTGCGGATTTTATAATATAGCAAGCCAAGATGCTAGGACCTCTACCCTTGAGGCCATGGCAGAAACACTCACGCATCGTGGGCTAGATGGCATGACCATCTGGGTACACCCGGAGCGTCCGGTGGGGCTGGGACACAACCGTCTGGCTATCATTGACCTGGTCGGTGGAGAGCAACCATTGTGGTCATCAGATGGTCGATATGTTGTGGTGAACAATGGTGAAATTTATAATTATAAGGCCCTTCGAAAAACGTTGGAAGCCGACGGCCATGCGTTCAAGACGCATTCTGATACGGAAGTAATATTGGAGGCGTATAGAAAATGGGGCATCGAATGTCTGAGTCGCTTAAATGGGATGTTCGCCTTCGCGCTTTATGACCTCGTTGATGATCGAATTATCGTCGCACGTGATCGCACCGGTATCAAACCATTATATTACCACATGGGGCCAACCGGGTTTTATTTTGGCTCCGAGATGAAAGCAATACTCAGATCCGTGCCTTTTACGCCTCATGTTAACTACCAGGCCCTGGCGGATTTATTTACCCTGGGCTATCCGTTAATGCCCTCTACATGCTTTACAGAGATTGAGGAACTGGAACCCGGAACCTGGATGGACATATCACGGCAGGGCATTAAAAAAGGACCTTTCTGGCAATGGGCACGAAACCCTCAAAATTGGGATGCGCCCAGGGCACTTGAAGAATCTCGAAAGGCTATTCTTGAGAGCCTGGAAGAACATATGGTATCGGACGTCCCTATCGGAGCCTTTCTCAGTGGTGGGATAGATTCCTCCTTGCTGGTCGCGATGATGGCGCAGGACTTTGGTAGAAAAATAGAGACCTTCAATGTGCGCTTCGGGGAAATGGGATACGATGAATCGCCCTATGCTCGTATGGTTGCAGACCACCTGGATCTCAAGCATAATGAACTGGTTGTAGATATGTCGACCCCTGATCTATCTATGGTGCACAATATTTTATGTCAATTTGACCAGCCGTTTATTGATTCGTCTGCTATTCCCACGTTTCTGATCTGTCGCGAAATAAGAAAGCATGTGAAAGTCGCCATCGCAGGCGATGGTGGTGATGAAATGTTCGGTGGATATGACCGATTCCGGCATGCAGATCTTGCAAGGCACTTGGGACATATACCCCCTTTCATCACCTCTGGTGTTGAAAAAATAATTGAGCAGTTCAAGACATTCAAACCGGATAGGGTTAGAATGGGAAGACGTTTTTATCGTGCGATCCATGCCCGGGATGAAGGTCGGTTAATGGCCCTGTCCTGTTATAACTTCCCAGATACCCTTTCCTCTATCGTAACAGAAGACGTGATGAGAAAAATCGGGACGTATCGCTCCTCGCTGTCCTTAAACGGTCCCATGCATGATCCGGGGGGAGCAGCATTCGTGGATGCCACCGTCCAATTTGCCCTGCCAGGCGATTATTTGAGAAAAGTTGATGTCATGAGCAGTGCAAATGGCCTGGAAGTTCGTGTGCCTTTTTTAGGTGGACAAGTGCTGAAGTGTGCCGCGCAAATTCCGCATGATCTGAAATATACATTGCGTGAAAATAAGATCATGTTGCGAACCCTTGCCAAATCGTATTTACCGAAGGCCGTTGTGGAAAAACCAAAAGCCGGATTCGGTATTCCAGTAGATACCTGGCTGGGCGAGGAAGGCCGTCGAGAACTGGTTGAAACCCTGCGAGCACCATCCAGCGCATTGAGCACCATGTTGAATCCCGAATATCTTGACACGCTGCTGTCTGCTTTTGTGAGTCAGGACTGGGATCGTACGCGATGGAGTCGATTTAACCTTTATCAACAAACGTATATGCTATGGAGTCTGGACACATGGCTCAAACGATGGAATCCGACCTTGTAAACGGGCAGCCCCGTCAGGCATCAGAGGGCCGGAAACCTTATAAAGTTCTATTCGTCATACCGGGAGATGGGACAGGCCCCCCCATGGTGTTCGTCAGACGCCAGGTCAGATCCCTTCAACAAGCCGGTGTGGACAGTCATATTTTCTATCTCACATCCCGCACAGCCCCCTGGGTCATTTGGACTTGTGGAAAAATGCTACGACAGGAAATTCATCGACTTCAACCAGATATCGTTCATGCCCAATACGGAACAATGACTGCGCTGGTCTGTGCACTGGTCGTCAAAAAACCCTTGGTCATTACCTACAGAGGGAGTGATTTGAATCCCAGTATCGGCCTGTCCTGGATTCGATCCGCCACAGGCAAAGTCTGTTCACAGATAGCAGCCCTGGCAGCCCGTCATATAATCTGCGTTAGCAGTCAATTGCGGGAACGATTGTGGTGGCGGAAAAAACGCGTAACCGTGATACCCAATGGCGTCGACACTACTATTTTTCATCCGCGACGACAACAGGACGTCCGTCAGGAATTAGGTTGGGATCTTGACGAACGTATTGTGTTATTTAACGCGGGTAATGGGGCCACGGGAAAACGACAGGATCTGGTCGAAGGTGGTGTGGAGGTCGCACGTACAATATGCGGTGATATTCGCCTGGTCGTTCTCAGCGGGAATATAGATCCGGAGGAAATACCGAATTTTATGAATGGTGCGGACTGTTTGATTATGGCCAGTGACTGGGAAGGCTCTCCGAACATTGTTAAAGAAGCGTTGGCCTGTAACTTACCGGTCGTTTCAGTCGATGTAGGGGATGCCAGGGAACATCTTGAACAGGTGACCCCTTCCATCATCGTATCCCGGGCCCCAGAAGCCATTGGACGAGCCACGGCGGAGATATTAACGGACAGAAAACGGGCTATTGGCTTCGAATATATTGAACAAAAGCTTTCCCTGCCTGTAGTAGCACAACGGATTCTAACCGTTTACGGTTCGAAATAGAAAGTTGCCCTATGGAATATTATGTCCTGCTTTTTCTATCCACCTGTATTATCGTCTGGTTGGCTTTACTGATCTGGATGAAAACGCATGATCTGTCTTTCCAACTGGGTTTTATGTTTCTTTATTTCTGGTCGCTTTATGGTGGCTGGTCTATTATTACCGACAATCTGGGCGGTGACAGCGGAAAACGATATGGTTATCTCGAGCAGAAAATGTTTCCGGTTTACCTGGATGAGCATTACCTTTTTTCTCTGTTTCTCTACGCGCTTTTCATCATAATTATTGAATTTACCATCCTGTTCCTGGTCAGTACGAAGCGCTCGTACATATCGCAGGCACAACCCCCCATCGTTATTTCCCATAGCGTTATTCTCAGTATTGCGGTGCTTGCGGGCTTGTCCAGCTATCTGATTATTCGCCCCTATTTACTTGAGGCCGTTGCCTCTAATCTGTCTGGATATAGTGCGACCCGTTGGACGGACTCGCCTTATTTTACTCTGCATCAGGTTCTGAATCGCCTGGCCCTGGTGCCGGCAGTGCTTGGTTTCTCCATCCTATGTTGCAAACAAGGTCGGTTATTTACAGGACGCCAGGATACGATGGTCTGGCTAAGCTATTTTATCCTGTTAACCAGCATATTCCTCTACTTATTTATTCTTGGCAATAAAAACGAATTATTTGGGGGGGGGATCGTAGGTATTTTTCTCTATCTGGCCAACAGCGCCAGACCCAATTATAAAATGATAGCCGTTTTCGCATTTACTGGGCTCATGGGGATACTGGCTATCGATTTACTTCGCTCTCTTCCGATTACCTCTCTTATCGTTCTCGATTTTGAATCTGTAGAATGGTCAGATATCTTTAAGTTTGCCCTCGGGTCCAATGAAGCGTTCGCTGCACACTTTTCAATGTATGGTGTCCTGGCCTATCAACTATCTCCCACCTATGGGACAAGCATTATCAGTCTTATGGCCTCTATTGTGCCTCGGGTATTCTGGCCGGATCGACCTCCTGATATTTATATCCATTACGCCTCAGGCGTCCACGCAGTGTCCGACCAGGGCTATTCCATCCATCATGCCACGGGTTGGTACTTGAATTTTGGTGTCGTGGGTGTTATTCTGGGGGCCTTTATTTTGGGATTGGTATGGACCTTCTGCTACAATGGATATCTCAAAGCGAATCTGGCAACGATTCCCCGATGGTGGACCATAACACAATTGCTGGCGCCATGGACCTTTGTCAGTTATATTCCTTCGTTTATCCGAGCGGGTCCGGAGATCTATAAAGGATATATTATAGAAGGCATTATGATACCCGTATTTGTACTGGCCTTATCGGCCTCCACATTCCGTTTTTTACGTAAATAACAGACCTGTTTTCAGGTCTCTGCATCGGTACTTTATGAATAAACTACGTTTTGCTTTAATCGGATGCAGTCAAATTGCAGAAAAACACGCGGTCTCGCTGCATCGTCTCGACCAGGCCGAGTTGGTCGCCGTAGCTGATCTGAACGAAACCCGAGCTCGGGATTTTTCCAATAAACACGGGGGACACTGGTACACCGATTACAATACGATGCTGCGTGAAGAGTCGATTGACGTGGTCACCGTGTTGACGCCTTCAGGTGATCATGCGGCGCGGGTGTTGGATCTGGTAAAATATCAGAAGCATATTGTCGTGGAAAAGCCACTGGCCCTTCGCCTGGAGGACGCAGATGCCGTCATTCAAGCTTGTGATGAGGCCGGCCGGAAGTTATTTGTCGTGAAACAAAATCGATACAACCGCCCGATTCAAGCCCTCAGACGGGCTATTGATGAGGGCCGATTGGGGAAAATGGTTCTGGGGACGGTCCGCGTACGGTGGTGCCGGGAACAGGCGTACTATGATAGCGCCCCTTGGCGGGGGACCTGGGCCTGGGACGGTGGCGTATTAACCAATCAGGCAAGTCACCATATCGATTTGCTGGAATGGCTTATGGGGGCTGTTGAAACCGTCACCGCGATGACGGCCACGCGCCTGGCCAACATTGAAGCCGAAGATACAGGGATCGCGATCTTACGCTTTCGTAATGGGGCTTTAGGGGTTATAGAGGCGACAACCGCCACCAGACCCAGAGATCTGGAAGGTTCTATTTCCGTTCTGGGAGAACATGGTAGTGTCGTGGTGGGCGGTTTTGCAATGGACAAATTGGAAACCTGGGATTTCAAAACCCCTCATCCCCTGGACAAAGATATTTTTGAACGAGAAGGGACGAATCCGCCCGACTATGCCTGGAATCATACAGAATATCTCAGGGACGTTGTTCAATCCATAACGGCCGACAAGCGTGCCTTAGTCGATGGCTTAGAAGGGCGTAAATCATTGGAACTGATCAATGCGTTATACGAATCAGTTGAGACGGGCAAAGAAGTCACTTTGAGATTTCGGCCAAAAAAATGTCGATTGGGAATTATAAGTAATGAATGAGTACATCATTCATCCCGGCGTGCAGATGGATGACCCATTTGTGATAGGACCGTATGTGTTACTTGGCGTACCGCCACAGAATAGGCAAGCAGGGGAGTTAGAAACGCATATCGGTGCAAATGCCGTTCTACGTAGTCATACAGTTATTTATGCAGGCAACCGGATTGGACGCGATTTTCAGACGGGGCATGGTAGTTTAATCCGGGAGGAGAATGTGATCGGGCATCAGGTAAGCATCGGTTCCGGTTCCGTCGTTGAACATCATGTGATGATAGGCGATGGTGTTCGAATTCATTCTCAGGCGTTTATTCCGGAATATACCACGCTTGAAGAAAACAGCTGGATAGGACCAAACGTCGTCATCACCAATGCAAAATATCCCCGGTCACCTCGGGTGAAAGAGTTTTTAGATGGCGTAACCATAAAAAAGCAGGCCAAAATTGGGGCTAACTGCACCTTGTTACCAGGTATTGAAATTGGTGAATTTGCCCTGGTTGGCGCTGGCAGTGTAGTAACAGAAGACGTGCCGCCTAGAGCAGTGGTTGTGGGTAATCCGGCGCGTATAATTAAGTATATCGATGATCTACCTTATGAGATAGGACACGAACCTTGAAAATTCCCTTCTTAGACTTACAGGCTCAATATCTGTCTATTAAACAAGATATTGATAAAGGCATTCAGAAGGTCATTGATGATCTGGCCTTTATTGGCGGGCCTTATGTGAAAGCATTTGAAAAAGATTTTGCCGAGTTTTGCGGCGTTGAATACGCCGTCGGCGTTAGTAACGGAACAGATGCGGTATTTCTCGCTCTCCTGGCTTGCGGCATCGGGCCGGGAGATGAAGTGATCACTGTACCGAATACATTCATTGCTACGACGGAAGCCATAAGCATGACCGGCGCCGACATCCGATTTGTCGATGTGTCTCCAAAAACTTTTACTATGGATGCCGAACAGGTTGAAGCAGCTGTGACGCCTAGAACACGCGCCATTGTTCCTGTCCATCTCTATGGCTGTCCAGCGCATATGACAGATCTACAGGCAGTAGCTGATCGTCACGGTCTCAAAATTATTGGCGATGCGGCCCAAGCCCATGGTGCCCGTTTCCAGGATCGCCCTATTGGCACGCTGGGAGATGTCGCTACCTTCAGTTTTTATCCGGGAAAGAATCTGGGGGCGTATGGTGACGCCGGCGGCGTAGTCACCAATGATGCTGAGATTGCAGATAAAGTGTCCAGATTGAGAAATCATGGCCGGGCAACGAAATACGAGCACGATCAAGAGGGATATAATTGCCGGATGGATGGCATACAAGCCGCGGTACTATCGGCCAAGTTACCCTATCTACAGCAATGGATTGACCAGAGAAGAAAGCATGCAGCGACATACGACACCTATTTTAACGAACACCCCTCCATAACGATTCCCGAGACGGATTCAGACCATTATAGTGTCTATCATCTTTATGTCATCGGTGTGGAGGATCGGGCAGCTGTACAAAACCACCTTAGTGCTCAAAATATATCAACCGGTGTACATTACCCGGTGCCGCTTCATCGGCAACAGGCGTATGCCCATTTAGGCATACCAGGTGGCACATTTCCTGTCAGTGAAAAAATGGCTCGACAGACATTATCTTTGCCATTATATCCAGAATTGAGCGAGGAACAAGTCCAATACATTGCAGAACAAGCGCTAAACGCAATCTAATAGTATCATTGTAACTATCTTTAATATTAGGATTTATGTCTCTTTCTAATCCTGAAGTCTCCATTGTCATCCCATGTCGAAATGAAGAAGTATACATTTCACGTTGTCTGGACTCTATAATAGCCAGTGATTTTCCAAATGAACAAATGGAGGTCCTCGTCGTTGATGGCATGAGTGAGGATGGAACAAGGTCAATTCTTAATACATACCAGCAGCAGTACCCTTTTATTCGTATGATCGATAACGAAAAGCGCATTACCCCAGTAGCCTTTAACCTGGGTATCAAACAGGCTAAAGGTGAATTGCTCATGATCATGAGCGCGCATGCAACTTATGATCCAAAGGCTATCTCTATTTGTGTGACCAGGTCCTCTGAATATCAGGCAGATAATGTAGGAGGTGTTTGGAAGGTTCATCCCAGAAATTCTACCCTGATTGACCGGGCAACTGTCGAGGTTTTATCCCATCGTTTCGGCGTGGGAGATGCGACATATAGAACCATTTCGGAGGCCGACCACACGCCCCAATGGGTCGATACGGCGGCCTATGGTTGCTACCGGAAAGAGGTTTTTGAGCGCATTGGGTATTTTAACGAAAACCTGGTCCGCGGCCAGGATATGGAATTGAATCTACGATTAAAAGACGCAGGAGGAAAAACGCTATTAGCCCCTGACGCCGTCATCCATTATTATGCCCGGTCTAGTTTTTCTGTTTTTTGTAAACATAACTTTCGTAATGGCGTGTGGGCGTTGGTTCCCTTTTGTTACAGTGCCATCATGCCGGTCTCTCTGCGTCATCTGATTCCTCTGGCTTTTGTCTTTGGTCTGATTAGCACACTCATGTTATCTCCATTTTCTGTAGTGGGCCTCTGGCTTTTCTTAGGCATATCCGGCGCCTACATGCTGCTTGACATCCTCGCCTCCATACAAATCTCCTCTAAAGAAAAAGAATGGAAGTTCTTAGCTGTTCTTCCATTTATTTTTCCCAGTTTACATATAGCATACGGTATAGGCAGTCTGGTTGGCCTTGTAAAAGTGATTGGATGCGTATTATCTCCACAAAAAAATTAGATAATTCACCAGGTTAACAAGCTATGTTAAAACGTATTTTTGATCTGATTGTTGCTTCTGGGAGTCTATTATTCCTGAGCCCTTTTTTGATTATTGTCTCATGTATCATCAAATTGACAGACCGGGGGCCCGTATTCTATCGTGGCGTTCGCGCCGGTCGTTACGACCATGCGTTCAAAATTTTCAAGTTTAGATCTATGGTGGTGAATGCGGATAAGATCGGCGGATCATCAACCGCTGATGGCGATCCGCGGATCACAGCCATTGGGATATTTTTACGTAAATACAAATTGGATGAACTCCCCCAATTTATAAATGTACTCTTCGGTGATATGAGCATTGTAGGGCCAAGGCCAGAAGTCCAATATTACGTGGATCTTTACACAGAAGAAGAAAAGGTTATATTAGGCGTTCGCCCGGGCATTACGGATTTCGCCTCTTTATGGAACGCGGATGAAGGGGCGATTTTGGCTGGTGCGGATGATCCGGACAAAGTGTATATGGAAGAAATTCGCCCGGAAAAACTACGGTTACAAATGGAGTATGTACATCAGCGGAGTCTATGGATTGATATTAAAATTATTGTTCAAACGATATCAACAATCCTCGGATTTCCTCAGCAAAATACGGCATCGAACCCTAAGAGGACATAATACCCATGACGGATGCGCAGCAATCTGAGCATAGCCCCTTGGATCTCGACCTGAAAATATCGATGTATACCAGCATGGTATTAATACGGCAATCAGAAGAAGCCATTGCCGATCTGGTTGAATCAAAAGAAATCAAGACCCCCTGCCATTTATATATAGGGCAGGAAGCCATTGCCGTTGGCGTCTGTGCTGCCTTAAATACGGATGACTACATCTGGGGCGCTCATAGATCCCACGGCCATTATTTGGCCAAAGGGGGAAACCTCAACCAGATGATGGCAGAAATATTTGGCAGAAAGACGGGATGTGCGGGCGGCCGGGGCGGCTCAATGCATCTTTGTGCCCCTGAAGTAGGTATACCTGGTACCGTACCTCTTGTTGCGGCCACCATCCCCCTGGCTACGGGTAGTGGAATGGCTTCTAAACTGCGTAAAGATGGTCGCATCTCCGTCCCTTTCTTCGGGGATGGCGCCACAGAAGAAGGTCACTTCCACGAATCCATTAATATGGCTGCGCTCTACAATCTGCCTGTTATTTTTGTGTGTGAAAACAATATGTATGCAAGCCACTTACAACTACTTGAACGGCGTCCAGCAGATAATCTCCAAAAGATTGGCGACCTGTATGAGATCCCCGGTTTACGCATTGACGGTAACGATGTCATTGCCGTTTATGAGGCAACACGAACCGCTGTAGAACGGGCAAAAAAAGGGGAAGGGCCTTCCTTTCTGGAGTGCCGAACCTACCGATGGCTAGGGCATGTGGGCCATGACCGGAATCTCGACGTCGGTGTAAAACGGCGAGATGAACTCGAAGAATGGTTACCGAAAGATCCTGTTGCACGTTTGCGGCTTCAATTAATTGAAGCGGGTGTTGATGCTTCAGAAATCGAACGCATCGACCAAGGCCTCCAAGCCGATATTGAAACCGCTTTAGCCTTCGCTCGAAACTCACCAAATCCGAAAAATGATTCTCTCTTGGATCACGTTTTCAGCTCAAATGAAGGGATATCTTAGCTTTGAGATTATTGTCCTATGCCCAAGCTATCCGGGAAGCACATGCCCAATTATTAGAAAGTGACCCACGTGTCTTCGTCATTGGCCAGGGGTTGTACAGCCCCTGGTATGCCGGTTCCAGCCTTTTGGATATCGATAAAGATTATGGCCGAGATCGTGTCATCGACTCCCCCGTATCCGAAAATGCAACAACCGGGGCAGCTGTTGGTGCCGCCATTGTGGGTATGCGCCCGATCGTGTTTCATCCACGAATGGATTTTATGCTTTTAGCCGTAGATCCGATTGTAAACCAGGCGGCAAACTGGTCTTATCTGTTTGACGGAAAAATTAATGTGCCGGTTGTCATTCGCTCAGTCATAAACCGGGGCGGCGAGCAAGGTGCCCAACATTCACAAGCACTACAAGCCATGTTTATGCATATTCCCGGCCTGAAAGTGGTTATGCCAAGCACGCCGTATGATGCCAAAGGGCTTCTCATCGCTGCAGTGAATGACGGTAATCCAGTGATGTATATTGACGACAGATGGTTATACGAGGAAACAGGAGAGGTCCCTGAAGAGATGTACCAAGTCCCTATTGGCTCAGCCCAGATCATGAGAGAAGGCGCGGACGTATCTATTGTCGCGACCTCATACATGGTATCGCACGCCATGACGGCTGCAGTTCAATTGGAAGATCAGGGCATCCAGGCAGAGATCATTAATCTTCGGTCGATCAAACCCTGGGATAAGGAGACCGTCCTGGCTTCTGTGCAAAAAACCGGGCGGCTTGTCATTGCGGATGCCGCATGGGCCACAGGGGGTATCGCTGCAGAAATTGGCATGACCATTTCCAGTGCCTTATTTTCTGAATTGAAATCTCCTGTCCAACGCGTCACCTTGCCAGATGCCCCAGCGCCTATCGCTACCGCCCATGAAGAAATCTACTATCCAGATGCAACCAACATCGTAAATGCTGTAAAAAATCTACTTAATTAGAAGGAGAAATCATGGCCTACCGGGTTCCATTTGTCGACCCCCGTACACATTACAAAAACATTAAAACCGAAGTTGACCAGGCCATTATAGACTGTCTGACCCAGGGTGATTTGGTTTACAGACAACAGTTGCATGATTTTGAACAACACCTGGCCGATTTTGTGGGCACCAAGTATGCTATCGGCCTGAATAGCGGCTATCACGCCCTACATTTTTCCTTGTTGGCTGCCGGCATAAAGCCGGGGGATGAGGTGATCACCGTCGCGCATACATTCGTCGCGACCATCTCTGCCATCGTTCATTGTGGGGCCAAACCCGTCTTAATCGATGTGGGGGCCGATTACAATATGGATATGGACCTGCTGGAAGCCGCCATCACACCTCAGACGAAGGCCGTGATTCCGGTCCATTTAAATGGGCGTATTTGTGATATGGATCGGATCATGGCGATAGCGGAAAAATATGATCTGAAAGTAATTGAAGATGCCGCTCAGTCTTTAGGCGCCACATTTAATGGTTCAAACGCGGGCTCAATAGGCCATACAGGATGCTTCAGTTTTTATCCGTTTAAAATCCTGGGTGGCATTGGAGATGGAGGGGCTCTAACGACCAACGACCCAGAGATAGCCACGATTGCCAGTCGGTTACGATACAACGGAGAAGATCGAGAAACGGGGGAATATCACTTCCATGGGTACACCGCCCTTCTTGATAATGTACAAGCGGCAGTCCTGGATGTTAAACTCGGTTATCTGCCCAGTTGGATTGAACATAGGCGGCACATTGCCTCCCTCTTCCATGAGGGCCTTCGTGATATAGCCGGTCTTGTCATTCCCAGTTTTAATGATCCGGCCTACTTTGATATTTTCCAGAATTATGTAATTCGTACGAAAGACCGCGACCCGTTACGGCAACATTTAAATGATGATGGCATTGAGACTCTCGTCCATTGGGTCAAGCCCGTTTGGGAACATAAAGATCTCGCACTCGAAAATCCGGCCTTACCTGAAACAGAAAGTATATGCCGTGAGGTCATTTCCCTACCCATGAGTGCGGAAACTACACCTGAGCATGTTAAACAAACAGTGCAATCGATCCGGCAGTTTTTCAAAAGATAGCCGGCTATTTTCTGACCCCCCGGTTCACGGATAAGATATGCGTTGTCGTCAACTATGAATAGATGGGAAAAGAAGGGGCACACGTGGCTATCCAGTTTAGTCAAAAAGCAACGGCTCAAATTGTTCAGTCTGAAATTCGAGCTATGACCATAGAATGTGAAAAAGTGAATGGGATTAATCTGGCTCAAGGGGTCTGTGATACCGAACTGCCGACGATTATTCAAGAGAAGACACAAGAAGGTATTCGAGGTGGGATTAATAGTTATACCCGATACGATGGTCTCCCTGAACTAAGGCAGGCTATTGCAAAAAAATCGGCCGAATACAACCAGATCACCGCAGATCCAGAGACAGAGATCGTGGTGAGCGCGGGCTCTACCGGATCTTTTTATTGTGCGTGCCTTGCTTTATTAAATCCCGGTGATGAAATCATCCTGTTCGAACCTTATTATGGCTATCATGTTAATACACTCCTTGCTGTAGATGTGGTACCGACCTATGTCACCATGGATGCCCCGCAATGGACATTTACACCTGAAGCCTTAGACCAGGCCGTTACCTCCCGAACTAAAGGTATTCTGGTTAATACCCCAGCCAATCCATCCGGTAAAGTATTTTCACAGGCGGAGCTTGAATGGATTGCGGACTTTGCATCGCGACATGATCTGATCATCTTTACAGATGAGATCTATGAATATTTTCTCTACGATGGGTTGAAACATATCAGCCCGGCGACTGTACCCGGAATAGCTGATAGAACTATTACCATTTCAGGCTTTTCAAAAACATTCAGCATTACAGGCTGGCGGATCGGATATAGTATCTGCAATCCAGACTGGGCGTCGATGATCGGCTATATGAATGACCTGATCTACGTATGCGCTCCGGCCCCGTTGCAATATGGTGTGGCCCTGGGCATGGACGGCTTACCTGATAATTTTTTTCATGCCTTGGAAGAGGAGTATACAAAAAAACGAGATCAAATTTGCACGGTCCTCAAAGAAGTAGGTATGGCACCTGCCATTCCACAAGGCGCGTATTATGTTCTGGCAGATGTATCCAAACTACCAGGCGAAACCAGTAAGGCCAAGGCCATGTATTTACTCGAGAAAACGGGGGTTGCCAGCGTCCCTGGCGAAGCTTTCTACCATGGTTCTTCCGGAGAAAACCTGGTCCGTTTTTGTTTTGCAAAGATGGAACAGGAATTAGATAACGCATGCGAACGTTTGAAAAAGCTTACATAACATATGGAATCTAAGTTTCTTCGGAAAAAAAATTTGCTATGGACTATTCTGTTGTAACAGAAACACCGGATATAAAAATTACAGAAGAAGCGCTTTCCATGCTGTATACCCGGTATGAATTTGCGCGTTCCTTTTGTAAAGATAAAGAGGTTCTGGAAGTCGCTTGTGGTGCAGGTCAGGGCCTTGGCTTTCTGAAATCGTCCGCGAAACGTGTCATCGGGGGAGATTACACAGGCCGGTTGGTTAAGTCGGCAAACCATCATTACAAAGGCCGTGTCCCTGTCCTCAGATTAGATGGCCACTTTTTGCCTTTTCAAAACGAAAGCTTCGACGTAATTATTCTGTACGAAGCCATCTATTATTTGAAAGAAACAGATCTTTTTTTTGATGAGTGCAGGAGGCTTTTGAGGAAGGAAGGCCATTTGCTCATCTGCTCAGCCAATAAAGATTGCGACGGGTTCAACCCAAGCCCGTACAGTCATATGTATTTTTCAATATCAGAGCTACAGACCATTTTGTCTAACTATCCATTTGAGACCAAATACTATGGAACATTTCGGACCGCTGGTACGTCTAATACATCAGGAATCATATCATTGATAAAGCGACTTGCCGTGGCCCTGCATTTGATACCGAAGACCATGAAGGGCAAAGAAATTTTTAAACGATTATTTTCGGGAAAGTTGGTCCAATTCCCTGCAGAGATCATAGAGCATATGGCTGAATACAACAATCCCGAACCTATCTCCGCCAATTCACCTGTCCCTGATTACAAAGTTATCTATGCGACAGCTAAGCTGACTTAGCCCGAACTTTATGATGAAATATCTACTTAAATATCGCCGTCTCTTTATTGTCCTCCTCCATCTTGTGTTAATTGGATGCGCAAATTATATCGCATTCTGGTTACGTTTTGACGGCGAAATTCCAAATGAAGAGTTCTCTCTATTTCTTACAATACTACCCTGGGTTTTAGGCATCCGCGCGGTGTTGTTTATTCCTTTCCGGCTCTATGAAGGATTGTGGCGATATACAGGGCTATGGGATCTGAAGGATATTTCCCTGGGGGTAATCTCCAGCCTGCCCGTGCTCTTTGTGCTCGTACACTTTGTGTTCGACTTACCGGGGTATCCTCGCTCAATATTTGTCATTGATGCCCTTTTGCTCATTGCGTTTCTCGTAGGCATCCGATTAACCCGCCGGATTCATTATCAGCTTGGCAAGGTGGACCGTGAAAAACGCGTACTGATTTATGGTGGAGGTAGTGCAGGTGAACATCTTGTACTGAGTATGAGAGCCCATGAATTATATGACCCCATGGGTATTATAGATGATGATCGACATAAAGTCGGCCAGCGTATCCATGGCGTCCGGATTTTGGGCACCGTTGACGATCTCCCGGAGATTATTCAACGGAGTGATCCCAATGAGATCGTTATTGCCATTCCAAGCGCCAAGCCCGTTCAGATACGGAAGATCGTTAACGCATTAGAACCCTATAAAATCCCGATTAAAACCCTGCCCAGTCTTGGAAATATCCTGGATAATCAGGTAACGGTTAATCAATTACGAGACCTGACCATGGAAGATATTCTATTGCGGGATCCCGTTAAACTCGACCCTGAACCGGTTTCCAATATGCTAAAAGGAAAACGGGTACTGGTGACTGGGGCTGGAGGTTCCATCGGTTCTGAGTTATGTGCTCAGATATCAAGTTGTGAACCGGAGGCGCTGATTCTTTTCGAACGCTACGAAAACAGCTTGTTTTCGATCATGAATACGTTAACGGAGAAGCAACCGGAATCAAAGGTCCTCTATCCTGTGATTGGTGATATTACAGATAAAAATGGTCTTGATAAAGTATTGAGCCTTTTTTTACCACATATTATCTTTCATGCAGCAGCCCATAAACATGTGCCTCTCATGGAGGAGAATCCTTGCGAAGCGGTAAAAAATAATATCATCGGCACCTTACAACTGGCAGAAGCGGCTGTAAATCATCAGGTTGACCACTTTATCCTTATTTCGACAGATAAAGCGGTCAACCCCACCAGCATTATGGGCGCATCAAAACGTGTGGCGGAATTCATTATACAGAATATGAATCAACGGCATAAAACAGACTTCGATGCTGTGCGATTTGGAAATGTACTGGGGAGTAATGGCAGTGTGGTGCCCATGTTCCTGGAGCAAATTAATAAGAGAAAACCTGTCACCGTCACTCATCCGGAAATCAGACGATTCTTTATGTCCATTCCTGAAGCCGTATCTTTAATCCTGCACGCTGGTGCGATTGGCAAAGGCGGAGATATTTTTGTACTTGAAATGGGTGAACAGATAAAGATGGTCGACTTAGCTCGAAACCTGATCCGTCTGGCTGGCTTGATCCCGGATGTGGATGTGCCGATTCAATTTATCGGCCTACGTCCCGGTGAAAAACTCTTTGAAGAACTGGTAAACGGCGACGAAACGATTGAACCATCAGATATTGAAAAAATAAATAGAATAAGCTCAGAGAAAATTCCAAACTTCGAGGAACTGATGTTCCATATTCGTGAATTGGAACATCATGCCCTGCAGGGTGACAGTCAAGCTGTACGAATCAAGTTAACAGAAATTGTACCCGCTTTTTATACCTCTTTCCCACTTGAGCCGGAATCTATTTCCATACCCTGATGGAAACGCCTCATTCATTCTTCTGTAACCTACGTTCACTTTATCAGGACCATTTTCTTTACTTGAGTAAATGATTCTGCCTGTAATCGATATAAATAAACCCCACCCGTGCTGACCCGTAAGGTGTAACTTCCAGCAGCCTTTGGACGACGTAACAGGGTACTCACATGTTGCCCCAAAATATTGTACAGGTCAATGCTAACTTCCGTGGCTTCCGGTATTAAATATTGAATCAAAGTGGACGCATTAAATCGATTAGGGGAATTCTGTCGTAATGCAAACAGTCCGTGGAAATCAGTGGCAGGACGTATCGATAAACGATTCAAACGCTCACCATCTAACCTTTGCTCTCCTTGAAGGTCAACGGCATCCAGGCGCCGTTGAGCATGCAGAGCGAGAAGAGTGCCTGATGTGATCGGTGTGGTGCCGGCCAGAGCGATATTCAATATGCCCGAATCTGTGACGTGGTAAACGACCTCCCAATTGTCGGATATCAGTGCTTCAAACTGCATAATATGTATACCGGGTGATTCAAAGGGCATGGTAATAAATCCGAATCCCACTGGTCTCATTGGTGGGTAGCCACTTAACAAATCGGGGGGCACGCGGGTCTTTCGCATCGATGATGTAAATGCCATTCGAGGCCCCCCCCCCCACATACACATACGGCACTTGCCAGAAAAGCCACCAGGCGCCACGGCCATAGTCGCTGGGTTCAATACCATCAAGCTTAA
>Ga0114999_10002755_pt1 | contig 22673 bp, 20 predicted proteins | sample ArcticOcean_MG_C_3_FD_89820 | JGI IMG/M metagenome (GOLD analysis project Ga0114999, IMG submission 89820) | Marine microbial communities from western Arctic Ocean - ArcticOcean_MG_CB8_126 | ecosystem: Environmental > Aquatic > Marine > Oceanic | place: Arctic Ocean: Canada Basin | collected...
CGCCGTTTGAAATCGCAATCGAAAAAACACAGTCGTGTAAATAGACGACAACGTCGGATCATGTTATAATTGAAAATGCCGGTTTTTTCAATCGCCGATCTACACAAGTACCGATCGATAAGCTGATCAAGCATGGGATAGAGACCTTTTTTAACCCACAGGGGCGGTGCACTAAAGGGCCATTTTTCACGACGGTATATAGCCTCGGTAACTTCGGATTTATAAGCTTCCCGTAAAACATATTTATCCACCCCATCGTGGATTTTGAAGCGCTCGGGAATTGACCCGACAGTTTCAAATAGTGAGTGATCAAGGAAAGGGGTGCGCCCTTCTATTGCATGCGCCATTTCCTGTCGGTCGCCGAGTATGGTCAGGATATAATTCGCGAGGAATGATTTGGTCCAGAAGTATTGGATCTTTCCACTGTACGAACGATCGTCCGTCTGGGTACGTTTGATGCACCGCGCGAGACTGTTGAGAGGTGAACTTTCCGACACCCGCTTTCGCAGGCGGGGATGGAAAAGATTGCGTAATATTAATTGCCTTCGCCATGAGAAGCACTCTGCATGCTCCGGCAAAGGCAAAAACCCAATGGCGTCAATAATTTTGCGAACATGGGAATCCTGGTGAATCTTCACCTTCTTGAGCTGGTTTTCCAACTGATGGGAAATAGATCCCTTGCCGGGTTGAAAAAAAACATAGCCCAGAAAAATTTCGTCCGATCCTTCTCCGGTCAGGACCACCTTGACATGCTGTTGCGCCAAACCCGAAAGGAGAAACTTGCCTACACCGTGAAAATTGAGAAAGGGAAATTCGGATGCCCACAGACAATCCTCCATGTTACGTAGCAGGGTGGAGTGATCGCAAGTAATGGAATGAAATTCCGCCCCTATCTTTTCAGCCATGGCTTTCGCCCTCTGCAATTCATTGAAATTTTCGTCTTCAGGAAAGATGATCGTAAAAGCTTTAAGCGGCCCGGAGTGCTGGCGAGCCATGGATGCCGCAATAATTGATGAATCAATCCCACCACTCAGGTAAACGCCAATCGGGACATCCGCCCGCAAACGGAGCTTTACTGCCTCATCCAGAGCATCATGAACGGTGCTGGCATATTGCTCGAAATCCCTGCCATCATCGCGCTCGTTCTCAGGCGGCAAATTCAAATCCCAATATTGGTGGATCTCATGCTGGCCATTTTCGAGGTTCACCTGCATCAGGCATCCCGGCGGAACAACCTTAACGCCTTCAAAGATGCTGTCGGGAATGATTGCGCACAAATAATCCCTGACCGCTATCGGGTCGATCTTTGCTTGAAGGCATCCGGTGGCGAAAATTGCTTTCACCTCCGAGGCAAAGATATACTTCCCATCCGATTCGCTAAAATAAAGCGGCTTGATACCGAATCGGTCTCGAACTGCAATGAGAAGGTTTTTTGATTTATCAAGCAAAAGAAAAGCAAATTCACCGCGAAGAGAGTGAACAAATTCCATCCCGTATTCCATGTAGAGATGAATAATCACTTCGGAATCGCTATGGGTATAGAATGTGTGGCCCAGCGCTATGAGTTCATCGCGGTACCGTTCGAATTCATAAATTTCGCCATTGCAAACCAGCACCAGATCCCGGTTCAGGGCATAAATAGGTTGATCCCCGGTTTCAAGGTCGATGACTGTTAACCGTGCGTGTCCCAGTCCCACTGAAATGCCAGGATCAAGGTAAATTCCGCTCCCATCAGGTCCTCGATGATGCAGGGTATCAACCGCTTTTTGTAAATCACCTTCCTCAAGCGAATGCCCAGTGAATCCCACAATTCCACACATATATTCCTTTCCCCCTGTTAATTTTCATACGTGGAAGCCTTAATCCCACAAGCTAACTATTCGATGATACTGGAATAAAACTCCAAAAATCACTTTTTCAGATATCGATAAAAATATTAAAGCTCGAGCGGAGAAAATCCAGTAGAAAATAGGATCCACCCAATTCTAATACCGCATTTACGGCTGTTCTCTATATAAGCAGGTTAATTCAATTCACTCCAACAAGCGTGGGGAAGAATAGACTAAGCAGTTCAAGAAATGTAACATCAACTCCTCGAACAATTCTTTTTCCTTTATCCAAATGTTTCCGTGTCTATTAAAAATGAAGTGATTGCGATTTGTATTTATCAGTTGATGAATTAGCTCGTTTCGCCAACTGACATTATTTAACTTAAAGTCGCATCTCTTTATAGAGTTTAACCAAAGAATATTTATGGCGCTAAAATCCTGGGACAGTCGTATCGCCCATTATATTATTCTCCCTTTACGTAATACACCGGTAACACCCAATCACCTAACTTCCCTGGGTTTGATAAGCGGCATAGTTGGCGGTATTCTTTTTTCATGCGCTACGCCGGCATGTGTTAATTGGGCCGCGCTATTGTTTATCATTTCCTCTTTGATGGATCACTGCGATGGTGAACTCGCCAGGATGACGGGAAAATCCACGCAGTTTGGGCTCTATTATGATCATCTGGCCAGCGCCGCAAACTTCATCACATTTTTTATCGGCGCAGGTGTAGGTTTGCGTCAGGGTAGCCTGAGCCACTTCAGTTTAATCCTGGGTGTCATTGCCGCAATGATGATGATCATCATCTTTGCTTTACGTATGGTCAGGGAATATAAATACGGAAAAGAGTCTATCACTCAGCTCAATTACGGCGGATTCGAGATTGAGGATTATTTTTATCTCGTCGGGCCCTTCACTTGGTTTGGTCTATTACTCCCTTTCTTTGCTGTCACTTCTATCGGCTTAATTTTTTACGTGCTCTGGGAATTATGGCTGTCTTTGAGGAAAACCCGGGCAATGAAGTAACGATGAAACTTAAGGCGACCCTATTGGGGCTTGGGGGATTGGTCCTTCTCGTTTTTCTTCTCGCCAACATTGGTTTCGATGATGTGTGGTCAGCCTTTACCGTCGCGGGTTGGGGTTTACTGGTTGTAAGCGCTTATCAAATTTTTCAATTAATTGCCGACACTGTGGGATGGCGTATTCTCATTCCAAAACAATCACAGCCGTCTTTTTGTCTCCTTCTCGCGTCGCGATGGATATGCGCTTCAGTAAATAATTTGCTGCCCGTTGCCCAGATTGGAGGAAACTTCGTCAGAATACGGCTGGTTACCTTAAAAGGCCTATCTGGAATTATAGCCGGGGCCAGTGTGGTCGTAGATTTTACCGCGGCCTTAATGGCGCAAGTGATTTTTACTCTGTTTGGGATCTTGCTCCTCATATACTATAGCGGTTCGGGCAGCACTACCCTGGCAGCCATATTAAGTTTTGTTCTTCTGACTGTTTTTGTCTTCGGATTTTATCTCGCACAACATTATGCCTTTTTTACAAAATCATTCGGGCCCTTGAGCGTCTCCTACAAGCGGAGGACTTGAAGAGTGTAATGGGCAACGCACAGGCCCTTGATAAAGCAATTATCGAGACTTATAGTAACCGCCGTGATTTTATAGCTGCCTGCGCCTGGCGTCTGCTGGGTTGGATAGTGGGTACCGGTGAGGTTTGGCTGACCCTATATTTTCTGCAACATCCGGTAAATATCTTTGAGGCATTCATGCTGGAAAGCATGGGGCAAGCCCTGCGAAAAGTCGTTTTTATCGTGCCCGGCGCTTTGGGGGGTGCAAGAGGGAGGTTTTATCCTGCTTGCTGCCGCAGTGGGCCTTAATCCTGAAACAGGATTGGCACTCTCTCTCGTTAAACGTGTGCGAGAACTTTTGGTTGGCCTACCCGCTATTCTCACCTGGCAAATCATGGAGGGACATAATTGGTTGCTCCGTAAAGATACTCTTTCAAAAAAGCCCGGTAAAGATATTCAACCCTGACACGCTTTCTCACATCTTATCTTGCAGACTGGGCTTTGTACGATATTTTTATCTGACTTCCCGCATTCAGTTTCTATGATTAAGCTTAATTTACCGAATGAGAAAAACAGGGTGGTCGAATATCGTTTTTTTCACGCGAGCGAATTGACCAGTAAGACAACCGAAAGAGAACTTCCCCTGATCATTGCGCCGAAAGAAAAAAGCGATCTGAATTTTTTATTAGCATTCATTCGAGAAAATAAACAACCCCTTGCCACGTGCATCCATAAGTATGGAGGGATTCTGTTTCGAGGATTTTCTATCGCTTCGCAACACGATTTTAAAAGTATACTCGATCAGTTTGATTACCAATTAGAGACGGAGTATTCATTGGGTGCGACCCCGAGAAAATCTTTTGGTAATTCAATATTTTCTTCATCTGAGGCGACTAACTCTATACCCATCATCGCGCATAATGAGATGAGTTATCTTAACCATCGACCGCGCATGATAGCTTTTTATTGCGAGGTGCCACCGGTGAAGTATGGAGAAACTCCTATTTTCAATTGTCGTGCGGCACTGAATGACTTGATCCCGGAGATCCGCGAAACACTGAGCACGAGAAAAGTAAAATATGTACGCATTTTTGATCGAGGAAGATTTATCTTTTTAAATTTACTATTAGTCACCTGGCCTGAAGCCTTTCATACCCACAGTCGCACAGAAGTGGAAAAGATCTGCGCTAAATTTGATTTAGACTATAGATGGTATCCCGGCGGTAATTTGATAACCAATAATATTATCAACCCGATAGTTAAACACTTGTATACAAATGAAGATTGTCTGAATATTCAGTTATATCATTTGCGGAATCATCTATTGGACTTTGAAAATATACGCCCAAGGCAAAACGTAATATGGAACTGGATATTGCAGCTTTCCGTTAAAATGATGTATTGGACTCACTTATATCCAATCAGAATCCGATATGGGGATGATAAACCCATCCCCGGTGAGGTGGTAAAGCAAATACGCCAGTCGCTTTGGGATCATTCGGTAATATTTTCATGGGAAAAAGGAGACGTCCTGATATTGGATAACATTGCCACCGCTCACGGTAGGTTGAATACCGTTCCACCAAGAAAAATTTTTACCGCTTTCGGCGATATGTACACGCTATAATTTCCTTTTTCAGCCCACGCTGAGAATGTTTGCTCCCTATCTAATTTTCCTTTGAAATTAATTTGCCCCCTGCCCTCGTCACGCTCAACTTAATCAATAATCTATGACGACACTGAATTTTAAAGCACGGGTGCCTGTATATGATGCCAACGTCAGGGTTGGAGACCGCCCGGAGGAGGTATCCCCATGCCGCAACCGAGAAGATTTACTCGCAGAAATGGACCGGCATGGAGTTGAACGCGCGCTTATCTACCATGCACAAGGTGAACACCGCAGCCCCATTGATGGCAACGAAGATCTCGAAGGATGGCTCGGAGATGACGGACGCCTGCAACCGTTGTGGTCGGTACTGTCCTCCGACCCCTCACTCGCTCAAATTAAAGATCTGCACGCAAAAGGTAGAGTTAATTGTGCAAGGCTGCATATACACGATACGATACATCAATTGGGTTTGATCTTTAAACCCTGGGCTTACGATACCCTGCTCTCCTGGTTCAGTGATAACCATATTCCCCTTTGGATCCCTCTTTTAGAAACTGAAAATGAAGATATCGTAACCACCCTCCTGGAATATCCCAATCTGGTAACCGTGATCGTAGGCGCCCATTACCGTCATTCTTTATGGGTGCGCCCCGCAATGAAGGCTCTGCCTAACGCTTACCTCGAATTGAGTCGCTACGAACCCCTTGGTGAAATTGAGGCCTTACGGGATGAATTTGGGGTCGAACGTTTGGTTTATGGTTCCTATTACTCCCGTTTTATCATGGGACCCATGCTTTTTTATCTTCACCATACAAACTTGAGCGATGATGAATTAAAACTTGTCTGCTCCGGTAATCTTGAACGTATTTTAGCGAACGCAGGTAAGTCATGATTGAAGGAATTAAGGTTATCGATTTTCATGGACACGTCGGCCGTTGGGATAAATGGGTTAATAATTATGATCAGAAGCTCATGCTTCACGCCATGGACTCCGCGGGAATCGATATCTCCTGCCTCTTTAACACTTTTTATCCCGACGGGACCTCAGGCAATGACCGGGCAGCCGAGTTTGTTGGCAGACACCCCGATCGATTTATCGGTTATGCCGTCGTCTCCCCAGAAATGCCCGAACGGATGGTGCCGGAACTTACGCGTGCAATTGACGAATTAAAATTTCGCGCGATAAAAGTTTATCCACCCTATACGACGTGCGAGATATACAAGCCACCCTGGCATCCCATCTATGAATTCGCCAATGAACGCAAATTGGCCATTCTTTTTCATTCCGGTGTCGAATGGCAAAATCACACGCGATACCTTGCCAAAATAGCGCCCGACTATCCTCAGGCTATTTTTGTTGCCGGGCATTCGGGTAATGTCGCAGAGGAACGCGCTGACGCTATCGCCGGAGCTCAGGCCCATCCCAATATCTACCTGGAGACATGCTCCACCTTTCGCACCCCGGGGGTGATCGAACAATTGGTGAATGAAGCGGGGGCGGATCGAGTTCTCTATGGCTCGGATATTCCGGTTATGGATCCACGCGCTCAAATCGGAAAAATCATTACCGCGGAAATCTCAGATGAAGCTAAGCGTCAAGTGCTTGGGGGCAATGCCAGTCGGCTTTTAGGACTGTGAGAGTATATTAGATTTAGTCGGCCGTACGCATTTAACCTACCCGGATTTAAAAGGTCAACGTAGTCATCGACCGGGATCTAATCATTATTATTTGCATAAAACTCTTGATCTGAACGCGCCAATAATAGTAGATAACAAAATATGAGTGACTCTAATGAATTAATGCTAGTTGTTTCTAAATTAAAAAAATATATTCGGGCAAAGGCTGGTATGAGTACGGGATCAAGTGCCGCACCCGCTTTATCCAATATAGTTCGTCAATTGTGCGATCAAGCAATTGAGAACGCTAAAAGTGATCGTCGTAAGACGGTTAAGGACAGAGATTTTACTACCTCCGATTAGTTAAATACGCTTTTTTCGACTCCCGGTTCAAGCTGAAGTGTCAGCTTGAACCTGTGATCAGCGGTTTTCTTATATCAGGTATTGCTCTCAATTGCCCTCATAGCCATCTGTGTTTTCTGATCGGCGCCCCTTATTTACGATCACTTTAAAAAGTTATTTTAGTGTCTAGTTCTGATCTGTGCTTCACTACCGCAACTGAGTTAGCGAGACTTCTACGCGAAAAGAAGGTTTCCGCTAAAGAAGTGATGGAAGCCCATTTAGCCCAGATCGATAGGATTAATCCCAAGGTCAATGCCATTGTCACATTGCTTGCAGAGCAGGCGATGAGTCAGGCTTCTGCGGCTGATGACGCTTTGGCCCGCAGTGAAACCGTAGGCCCATTGCACGGTATTCCCATAGCACATAAGGATCTCGTCTCAACAAAGGGAATTCGCACAACCTCGGGATCTCCCATCTTCAAGGATTTCATTCCGGACGTAGATGAATTGATCGTCGAACGCATGAAAAAAGCCGGTGCGATCACGATTGGTAAAACTAATACGCCTGAATTTGGTGCAGGTTCACAAACCTATAATACCGTGTTTGGGGAAACCCTCAATCCCTACGATACGACCAAGACTTGTGGCGGCAGTAGCGGTGGTGCCGCGGTCGCCCTTGCCTGTGGGATGCAGCCCCTCGCTGATGGCAGTGACCTGGGCGGATCACTGCGCAACCCCGCGAACTTTTGTAATGTTGTTGGATTTCGCCCGTCGCCGGGTAGAGTCCCCGCCTGGCCTACTCTCGCCAGTTGGTATCCTCTCTCAGTACAGGGACCGATGGCTCGCACGGTTGAAGATGTCGCATACATGTTGAGCGTGATCGCGGGTCCCGATCCTCGCTCACCGATCGCGATTGCTGAACCGGGCCACACTTTCAACGAACCCTTAAAACGTGATTTCAAAAACGTATCTATTGCCTGGAGCCGAGACCTGGGTGGTCTTCCCGTCGATCCCAGGGTTACGGAGGTAATTGACAGCCAGCGGCATGTCTTCGAGACACTCGGGTGCAATGTCAGCGATGGCGAACCTGATTTTTCAGGTGCGGATGAAGCCTTCAAGGTCTGGCGGGCCTGGAAATTTGAATTAACATTTGGTCACTTGATCGATGAACACCGCGAACAGATCAAAGAAACGGTAATTTGGAATATTGAAGAGGGTCAGAAATTAAGTGGCCCTCAAATTGGAAAAGCGGAGATCAGGCGATCTGAACTTTACCAACGTGTGAGACAATTCATGGAGCATAACGAATTTCTCATTCTCCCCGTTAACCAGGTCCCTCCCTTTGATGTAAAGCAACCCTACATTACGGAAATCAACGGCGTAAAGATGGATACCTACATGGATTGGATGAAATCCTGTTACTATATAACGGTCACCGGATTACCGGCTATTTCAGTGCCTTGTGGATTCACCGCTGAGGGACTTCCCGTAGGCGTTCAAATCGTGGGACGTCACCAGGATGAACGCGGTGTTTTGCAACTGGCTTACGCTTTCGAACAGGCAACCGGGTTATGGAAGCATAAACCTGCTCTTGTGGAATAAGGTGATTACCCGTGTATCGAAATCGGGCGAGTTGTTATCACCGTAAGTAATTTATTCCACTACCCGTCTTTCGTGATTTATAAAATCATTCATCTTTCTTCCGCGAGCGCTTAATTACCTTATGAAAAAAGAAACACCGCGTCTCATAACTTTACTCTTTGCCAGTAGCATTGCGGGTATGGGCGGTGGTGTGGTTATACCCGCAATGCCACAGATCCTCGAACATTTTCAGGATGTACCCAACGCGGGATTGATGGTCAGGCTTTTCCTTACGACACCGGGGTTGTTTACCGCCATCGGGGCCCCTCTCGCCGGACTCATAGTCGACAAATACGGCCGGAAGAAGCTGCTACTCTGCGCTATCTTTTTATATGGACTGGGCGGTACCACGGGTTGCTATCTGGATTCTCTTTACGCCTTAATGGTCGGAAGAGCGTTGCTGGGGTTATCTGCCGCAGGGACAATGACCACCTGCGTGACCCTCATGGCAGACTATTATGATGAAGAAAAACGCCACAAATTGATGGGGTACCAATTTTCTTTTATCAGTTTTGGTTCGACGATCTTTTTGGCATTGGGAGGCGTCCTGGCCGAAATTCATTGGCGTGTTCCCTTTTTTATATACGCCATACCCTTTCTTATTTTTATTGCCGCAGCTATTTTTATAACTGAACCACAAAAAAAAGAAAAAGGGATATCAATCCAGAGTGAAGAACCAAAAGAAAAGTTTCCCTACTTAATACTCGGTTCTATTTACGCACTCATCTATATAACGATGGCCATATTCTACCTCAAAGTAGTCATCTTTCCCTTTTATATGAATGAAATCGAAACGACGAGCAGTACTAAAGTAGGCTTAGCTCTCGCTTCAGCAATCTGTATCAGCGCTTTAGTGTCTTTACGGTATGGATATATTAAGCATCATTTCAGTTATATTCACATCTCTCTCGCTGTTTTTATTATCGTTTCGATCGGCTACCTTATTCTCTACAAGGCAGGCAGTTATTGGGGTGCGGTTATCGGACTTATTATCACGTCCCTGGGTTTCGGTCTATTTGCGCCTAACGTTACGGTCTGGGTAAACGCTGTTACGCCTGAAGCTTATGGTGGCAGGGCGGTCGGTGGGATGACAACCTGCATCTTCCTCGGTATGTTTTCCTCACCGCTAATCGCGCATCCGCTCACCCTTTACTTTAGTCTCGCTGAAACTTATGCTGTGGCCGCCTTGTTTCTCTTAGGTCTATCGGCCGCCTTTATTCTTTATAGTCTGAAAAAACGTCTTACTTAAAACCTTTATCTGATTGTCTTTCCACCGGCAAAATTTTATTAATAACGGGTTCATTAACACATTGCTTACGCCCGGGTTTAATTGAATCTTCAAACATTAAATGTGCTTAGAGTGTAACCGTTGCTTTCTTCGCTTTTTCTTATACCTCACCGCAGGTATTATTCCTCTACTCGCCGGAGGGAAACCACGTGCACGTGACCTGGGTATTCAATTTGACGGTACAACCGGACAGTGGAATGCCATTACCGACGTTGCGGGTGTAGAAGTCGGACACGCCACGATAATAAAGGGAAAAGGCACACTTAAAGTGGGAAAAGGGCCTGTTCGGACCGGCGTTACCGCTGTGCACCCACGGGGTAAAAACAATTTTGAAAAAGTTTTTGCCGGTTACTTTTCCTTAAATGGCAACGGTGAAATGACCGGGAGCCACTGGTTGGAGGAGTCGGGATTTCTCGAGGGTCCGGTCATGATAACCAATACCCACAGTGTCGGAACGGTTATTGACGCCGTTGTCGCCTGGTCCCTCAATGCGCATCCAAATGGATATCCTGTCAGCCTGCCCGTTGTCGCTGAAACTTGGGACGGGCGCCTTAACGATATAAATGGGTTTCACGTTAAAAAGAAAGACACGTTCCATGCTTTAAACAACGCGAAGTCGGGTCCATTAGAAGAAGGCAATATAGGAGGCGGGACCGGGATGGTAGCTTTCCAGTTTAAAGGTGGAATCGGAACTTCCTCGCGTCTTCTACCCCAAGATGAAGGGGGTTATACAGTGGGTGTTTTGGTCCAGGCAAATTTTGGTCGTCGCACTCAACTTATGATCAGTGGCGTACCTGTAGGTAAGGCAATTGACGGCCTCATGCCGGAAATTCACAAACGAAAAGATAAAGACGGTTCTATCATCGTCGTTGTTGGCACGGACGCGCCGCTTCTCCCTTATCAACTTAAACGGGTCGCTAAACGCGTAACATTAGGTCTCGCCCGAACAGGTAGTATTTCATCAAATTCATCCGGTGATATCTTTATCGCCTTCACCACTTCGAGCCTTGATGGCGAAGATACGATGCGCACTTCTTTTTTAAAAAATAATAATTTAAATTCCATTTTCGAGGCGACAATTCAAGCGACAGAAGAAGCTATTATCAATGCCATGATCGCGGCCGAAACGATGACGGGAATAAATGGTAACACTATTCATGCACTTCCTCATAAACGCGTGCTTGAATTGTTGAGATAGGAACAACCCTTTTTGTTAATGCCGAGTCTCAGCCGAACCGCCTCTTGAGCTAATGTCGAAAGGCCTGCCCTGAGCTACGTCGAAGAGCCCTTCGCTTTGGCCATCGTAATTCCGGTAAAGCCATAGATGATCGAAATAAGGGGTGTGATCAGATTCAAAAAGCAATAAGGCACATAGACCCAGGGCATCACGCCCAAGGTTGCAATCATTGTAGCACCACAGGTATTCCACGGAATCAGGGGTGAGGTGAGCGTGCCACTGTCTTCGAGAACGCGTGAAAGATTTTTTGGGGCAAGTCCGGCATCGGCATAAGCTGACTGATACATTCGCCCCGGTAAAATGAGCGCCAGGTACTGATCGGCAGCGACGACATTCGCTCCTATGCAGGTAGCCACCGTCGTTGCAACCAGAGACCCGGTCGTATGCGCCTTTTTTAAAACCGTTAATGCTATTACTTTTAACATTCCGGATTTTTCCATCACCCCGCCAAATGATAAGGCACAAATGATGAGAGACACCGTCCACATCATACTTTGAAGTCCTCCACGGTTGAGTAAATCATCGACCGACTGCACTTCGGTTTGCCCACTGTAGCCGGAGTGTGCGATTTCCAGGATTCTACCAAATGAGACATTTTGTATGGTCATAGCGATCAGGCATCCCAGAAGTATCCCGCCGAGCAGAGCTGGAATGGCTGCGATACGTAAATAAACAATTAAGACCACGAGCAGGACTGGCGTGAGAAGCAGCCAGTGAAGTGTAAAATTTTCCTCCAGGGTATCCAAGATCATGAGCACGTCGGCTTGCTCTGCTTGTCCCGAACTGAGATTTAAGCCAATTGTCAGATACAGGATAAGCGCGATTATCAAAGCCGGCAGGGTCGTATAAATCATGTGCCGGATGTGTTCGAATAATTCAGCGTTCCCTACGGCGGCGGCGAGATTGGTGCTGTCGGACAGGGGAGACATTTTATCGCCAAAATAGGCTCCCGATATAATAGCTCCTGCCGTAATCGGTAAGGGTAAACCTAATCCATCACTTATCCCGATTAGCGCTACACCAACAGTACCCGCCGTTGTCCAGGAACTGCCGGTGGCGAGCGAAACGACCGCACAGATGATGCACGCCGCAAAGAAAAAGTAAGTGGGTGAGAGTAATTCCAAGCCATAGTAAATCATCGCCGGCACGATGCCGCTCGCGATCCAGGTACTGATCAGCATACCAATAAGCATAAGGATGAGGATCGCTTGCATCGAAATCATAATTCCCTCGATGATTCCGTCCTGGATAGATCCCCATTTATGACCCAGCCGCCAAGCCATCGCTCCAGCTATAATCGTCCCCCCGATTAGCGGTAAATGCGGATTCTCACCTTTTAGCTCAATGATATAATAGCTGAGGAAAACGACGAGGAAAACGACGGGTACTAGCGCTTCCCATAACCGGGCATTGCGTGGTTCACTGGACTCTTTTTGCGGCGACTCAGACATAATAGATCAGTATTCAGATTCTAGGTTAATCTATTGATCAGTAAAGCAACAAAAAGTATGCATGATTACTAGCTGCATCCATAATTCAGACTGTAACTTTTGGAATAACAGTTGACTCATTAATCATCAATAAAGCTAATATTATTTATATACAATTTGCTCTTACCCCTGCATCGTATCGTCTGAATTAATTTTTATAAGAATAAAATTAAAATGAGCATAAGCACAGAGATTGAGACGCAAACTATACCTTTATGGCCCAACGTCGCCCCGGGAACAATAGAGAGTGGAAAAAAAGAAGAAATAGTACATCGAAGCGAAGTAAAACTTGATCGGGCCATTCATAACGTTTGTGAACCTGCTCTGACCCTTTATTTACCCCCTGACAATATTAACACTGGAACAGCTGTAATTGTATGCCCCGGCGGTGGTTTTAATTATCTGGCTATTGATAAAGAGGGTCACGAGATTGCAAAGTGGTTGGCTGCGCATGGTATAGCCGCCTTTGTTCTCTCTTATCGCACATCCCCTCATGAGCGATCCGTTGCCTTTCTGGATGGTCGCCGGGCAATAAAATTAGTTAGAAGTCGGGCTGAAGAGTGGAAAATAGATCCTCACCGTACAGGTTTCATGGGGTTTTCTGCCGGTGGGTATATTGGCTCAGCACTCTTAGACAAAATAGAATCCAATAACGATGATCCCATTGAACAGTATCCGAGCAGGCCTGATTTTATGTGTCTCTTTTATGGAAATGATAAATCTAAAGTGACACCCGACATGCCCCCCACTTTTATCGTCCACGCTAATGACGATACCGCTGGTCCGGTGAATATCAGTGTTGATTATTTCCAGGCCTTACGCACCGCAGGTGTATCAGCTGAATTGCATATCTTTGCCAAGGGCGGTCATGGTTTTGGCCTGGGGCTTGATGAGGGCAATGCTCATAAGTGGCCGGAGCTATTTCTCAGCTGGTTGCGCCATCAGTCTATGTCTGGCGAGAGTTAAAGAAGCGAACGGTGCGTTTACGGTCCCTGCCCCACTGACTATCGAAGCCTCTTTCGAAAGCTTAACCGCGATGGGTAGACGCGACTCCCCCCATACCCACCTACTCCTGCCCCAATGCTGAAACGGGGGTTGGTTGTTTTGCTATAGGGCCCTTTCAATATTTCCCCATCAGGTAAATAAACACGGATCTCACCTTTATTAGCGTCAATGAACGCTTCAGCTACTTCACCGCTTTTAAATTCCACTAATTGCATCGTGGTCGAGCAACCGCAAAGGAAGAGTGAAATTACGACTATGAAAAAAGTTAATCTCATACTTTTCTAATTTTTAGGCGAACGGCTAATATCATAATCTAATCAACCCTGACACTTCAATCCGATAACAATTTTATTCAGTTAAAAAGTGAGTATTAGAAAAAATGCGCTCATCATGCTTTTACATTGCAATCTAATTTTCAAAGGCCAGACTCTGCCCTTTTGTGTCAAGTACACAGCCTTCTGCGAATTATAATTCTGTATCATTTGCGCACCCATGGCTCTCTTACCTTTTATGAGTAGAATAATTGCCGATGTTGGAATCAGCATGGGCGATGAGGGTAAAGGTAGACTCATATGCGAAGTTATCGATGAGCTGCGCCAGGCCAACGGGGGAAGTAATGGTGTCGGCGCAGTGATGAAAGTAAACGGTGGAGCTAATTCCGGCCACACCGCAGGCGGCCTGAAATTAAATCTTCTGCCCGCGGCAGTCATTAATGCCGATGTACCCTGTTTAGCGATCGGCAGTGGTGTAGTAGCAGACCCGCGAAAGTTTAAGTGGGAAATTACTCCCCTTGAAAAACAGGGTTATAATATCCTGGCTCGACTGTTAATCGATGAACGCACCCAGGTCAGCGATCTCAGCCATCGCTTACTTGACCTTGCCTGGGAAGACTATCGGGCTAATATACTACATGAGAAACCGCGCGGTTCCACCGGGCGTGGTATTACCCCCGCATTCAGCGATGAAGTGGGTCAAAGGCAGATCTACTACTGTGATTTTAAGGGCAGTAAAGATGCCTTCGCGCAAAAGCTGATACAACGCGTTAATCGTGTGCTTCTCACGATACAACATGTCTGCCAAGTCAGCCCTGAGAATTGGGCCGGTTTTTTTAAAGTGCTTACCGATGCCGAAACGCGGGCTAACGCCAGTAGTATCGAGGCGAATATTTTCGATAAAAATGAGTTTGATTTTCACAGATTTATGGGATCCTCGCCTTTCACCCTCGATAACGACGCCCTTGTCGATACCTATTGGGAAGCCGGTACGACTTTCAAGAATAACATCGGTGACGTCCGTGAAACCGTTCTCCGCGAGCTGAATAATGACCAGTTCATCATTGGTGAATTCGGCCAATCTTACTGGCTGGATAAGCGCCACGGGTTCCCTCCCAATGTTACCGCCTCTCACACTTTCACCCCCGAATTTTTCCAATCTGCGGGCATCCCTCTTCAACCCATTCACACGATCGGTGTCTGCAAAGCCTACGACACAAAAGTCGGGACCCATGTCTTCCTTACTCAATTTCCCGATGAGCACCCGCTCGCGGTAAAACTGAAAGCTTTGGAGTTTGGAACGTCTACCGGTAGACAACGCATGGTCGGTTGGTGTGACACCGTGGAAAAAGGAGAAGCCCTGCGCTACGGGGGTTATCAGGACCTGATGATAAATAAACTCGATGCGCTCAGTTACAGTGAACAATGGCAGGGCGGAGAGCTGCTTATTTGTACCGCTTACCGTGATGCAGAGGGTAAATTGTACTATCAACTGCCCCGCGACGATGCTAAACGCCGGCTACTTCAACCCGTCTATGTTCAACTTCCCGGTTGGGAAGAAGATATTTCCGCGATAAGAAACTTCGATGACCTTCCCGCTAATGCGCGGCGTTATATCGCCATCATGATGAAAGGTATTGTCGATGTCGCTTACCGTGATGGCAAACGCCCAAAAACTCTTCCCAACCTGCGTTATATCGGCGTCGGGCCCGACCCCTCTCAAATTATTCGCGATGTGCCCCAGACGGAAAAGCTGCTCGCCCTCGCGGGAAGCTGATGTGCAAAACGTGATCAGACAAAGAGAATCGAAACCAACTCGGGCATCTCTTTTTTGCTCCAAAGGGGGCTAAGGAAGGTAGCCAGTGGTGAAGCAAAGCGAAACCTCTGGATTAAAGATCCCAACACAACCGCTCTAAATGGGCGGAGGCAAAATAAATATTACTATCGGGACATCTGTTGCCTTTTCACCATTGCTTGTTTGCCGGCGCCCATTCAGGGCGCTTTTTTTACTTTTATTCCAGGGGTTAAAACCCCTGGCTATTTACTTTAGCCCCTCTGGGGCTTTATCTTTTTTACGTATGAATCTCCAACCGCTTGCATTGTTGGCTATGATTCTTCCACCCCTCCTGGGTGATAGCTTTGCCGAAAATTCCCTCACCGTTCACTGTTCACTGTTCACTGATTTATGTTCACTGAATGCTCAGGGTAAATCCTGAAGGATTTGCTCTTCAACTGGCAGATCATGAGTAAGCGCTTCTAAAATCTCCCCGATGAGATAGATAGTTCCCGTTGCCACTAAAGTGTCTCCCTCCTCTCCTGCGCTACAGAATCCGGGAAAAGGAAATATGTCTTTTACTTCCGCGTGCCGGATCTTACCCTCGTAATCTCTGGGAATATATTTTTCCAATATCTGAAAGGTACAAGCGCGGGGTTGATTGGGTCTGAGGAGAATAATCTCACGCGCGTAACGGGCGACTACCGGCATAAGCACTTCCGCGCGAAATTCTCCGAGCGTACCGGCGAGGACAACCGGCTTACGTCCTGTTGTATGAACCAGTTTTTCTAAATTGCTCGCGAGCATCTCAGCTCCTTCAGGATTATGAGACGAATCGAGAATTAAAGTTTTTGAATCAATCGAATGCTCCTCCCAACGACCGGGCCACTTGACAGTCTGCAATCCCTCCTCGACCTGATTTTCAGGAAGGGGAAATTTTTCACGCAGAAGCTCGCAAACGAGTGTCGCGGTCGCCGCATTATAACGCTGGTATACACCGTGAAGGTTTGTCCGCGGATATTCAACTGCACCATGGAAGCGTTCTCGGATACTGTGTACGGGTGCGCTTCGCGCTTCGGCTATTTCACGAATAACTTTTTCCGCTTCACGGGGCAGGAGACCGAGTACCACGGGCTTCTTGTCCTTAATGATACCTCCCTTTTCCATCGCGATTTTTTCGATCGTGTCGCCCAATATGTTAACATGATCGAGACTGATCGAAGTAATCACCGCGATCTCAGGGTTGACGACATTAGTTGAATCAAGCCTTCCTCCTAAACCTGTTTCAAAAATGCCTATCTCAACGGATTCCCTTTGAAAATGCAGGAATGCCATTGCGGTCATAAACTCAAAAAATGTGGGATGATCATCGGCATCTTTTTTTGCCAGGGTGTCTGCTGTTTCTTTTAATTCATTCGTGTATTGCAGAATCAACTCGTGATTAAGAATCTGACGATTTACCTGGATGCGTTCACCTTGAAATACAAGATGGGGAGAAGTAAAGAGACCGGTTTTTAATCCGCCCCGTCGATAAATAGATTCCAGCATCGCACAGGTAGAACCCTTGCCATTTGTCCCCGCAACATGAATGACAGGAAACTTCCTCTCGGGGTGGCCCAGAACTTCTGCAAAGCGTTGCATCCGCTCGATACCATATTTAGCGCCGCGGTATCTCAGACCGTAGAGATAGTCTTTGACCTCGGGATAATTACTGAATTGTGCAGTCGGCATTCCTCACCTTAGGCGAGTGAGTTAAGCGGCGGCCAAAAAATACTTCAATTAATTATTTCTCCCGTTAACTGATTCTTTACCCAAGTAAAGGGCGTGAAACAGTGTAATAAGCCGGCCGCGAATTTGACTGCGCGGTACAATCTGATCGAGAAGTCCATGTTCAAGTAGAAACTCTGCGGTCTGAAATTTTTCCGGTAATTCTTCTTTCGTCCCTTCTTTTATCACCCTCTTGCCGGCAAACCCGATCAGGGCGCGTGGTTCCGCAAGGATGATATCTCCAAGGGAGGCAAAACTGGCAGATACCCCGCCGTAGGTTGGATTCGTAAGTATTGAGATATAGGGCAATCCGGCTTCGTTTAATTTTGCCAGCGCCGCGCTCGTCTTAGCCATTTGCATTAAACTGAGTATGCCTTCCTGCATGCGTGCGCCTCCGGATGCAGCGACGATGACGAGCGGGCATTTCATCTCCACCGCCCGCTCAATGCTACGGGTAATCTTTTCGCCTACCACCGAACCCATGCTCGCTCCTTGAAAACGAAAATCCATCACTGCCAGTGATGTCGTTATCTCGTCGATTTTACCAATCCCACTCACTACCGCCTCATACAACCCCGACTTTTTCTGGTCTTTAACCAGCTTATCTTTGTAACCCTCAAAATTAAGCACATCGACTGAGGTCATCTCACTGTCGTACTCTTGAAAGGTATCTTCGTCTACAATCGATTCAATACGCTTATGGGCCTTTAGAGGAAAATGGTATCCGCTTTTCGGGACGACCATTAAATTTTTCTCCAGCTCTTTATTGTATACTATTTCTCCCGAGAGAGGACACGAAGTATACAGATTCTCGGGTATGTCCTTTTTATTTTTTACAACGACAGTCGAGTATTTCGGTTTGCTGAAAAAGGCCATGGTTATATCCGATTTAAATTAATCCTCTTTAATTGAAGATGTAATAAGTGCTCTTTTTAAATTGGTTGGTGCAAAATTATAATAACGTTCAAGTGTGATGACACTTCAGCCAATTCTATTGACCGTGCCCCAGCGTTAATACGTCTAGCTGCTCATAACCTGCACGGTGCAGCAAGCATTAAGCGTATGACCTGTGGTAAATACATCATCTACTACAATAATTCTACTGCTATTTATTAAAGCAGTTTTTTTAGACAAAGAAAAGGCATTTTTTACATTCCGCAGACGATCGCGGCGGTTGAGACGGGTTTGTGTTGCCGTGTCTATATTCCGCTCTAAGGCATCGACGACAGGAATCCCCCCTGCAACCTCCGCAAAACATTCGGCAATAAGCAGGCTTTGATTAAAACCGCGTTCTCTTAACTTCCTGCGATGAAGCGGCACGGGTACAAGAATTGCGTTATCAAGATAGTCACTTATTGCTGATGCTCCGCGCATTATTTTTTTAATATCTTCCAGTAAATAACGCGCACCTTTATATTTTAACTCATGGATAAGGGTGCGACCTAATCCTCGATAAAGTAAGAGACTGCGACCTCTATTAAATACCGGATTGAGTTCCTTACAATGAGGGCAGTTGCGCGCACTGATTACCCTTCCGTAAAACGGTTGGCCACAAGTCGGACAGAAGGGAGGTTCCACGCGATAAAGTTCACGCAAACTTTCATCGCTGAGATAACGATAGGCACCCCCACTTACCGGATAACCCGTTACAATACAATTTCGTGGATAAATAAGATCGAACAAGCGATCAAACGACAGACTTACTTTCACTGCGAGAGGTCTCATGATAATAGCGGTAGCCTAAGGCTAGGACAAACAAACCCATAATAAATGTCGGGAATATACCGTCGATTACCGTTTCGCTACCCCAGATAAGAACCGGAGCATCGCTATTTGTTTCCGCGACTTTACGGTAAACCGCGCGGAAGCAAACCCATCCCGCATGCAAGCCGATACAGGGCCACAATGATCGGGATTTTAAGAATAGGAAGTTTAACATTAAGCCGGCAAAAAAAAGATTGAAGAATTTAAAAATATCGAAAGTTGTGAACACGCTAAATAATACCCAAATACCAACGTAAAACCCGCTGCCAAGAGATACCGTTTCATCCAATCCTATACTTCCCGGTACTTTTTTAAAATGTAATGCCGCGAAGAGTAACGCGCTGACAATCACAGCGGCGATGGGGCTTATAGCTGTATAAAACATTCTAAGGACAACGCCGCGAAAGATTGTCTCTTCGACGAATGCTACTAATAATCCACTCATAAGCCCAATCATTAATACGGCAGTAAACTCACCCGAGATAAGTGATAATTTTAAATTTAATCCCACCGTAAAAATCTGGACTGCAGCGACGATTGCGAGCATCGCCAGGCCCACTCCAAACCAGTTCACAGCTTCTCGCCACTCGCGACGAGAAGAAGCATATCCCAGAGAGGACCAGGAGAGAAGCCCGCAACGTTTTAATAGCAACGGTAAGAGAAGGATAACAGACAGCCATCGCAGGCGGTCAAAATAACGGGGAAAGTCTTTCTCCGCGAGGTATAGGTTCAATTCGTTGGGTGCCGCCTTTGACCAAGCCAATACTCCCCAGTAGACCCAGGGACTGATAATCGCCGCGATTAATAATGTACCAATTAATACAGCCGCCAGCATTCCCACACCGCGCCACGATCTATCATCAGATGACAAGCCAAAAAGGATGAATTCACGCTCACGCCCGAACTGCATAAATCAAAGTTTGCCTGTTGTCCCGCGCTCAAGTCAAGCGCCAAGGGATTATTATAATTGAGCACAATAGGGAATTATATATCCGCAGCCTACTTATTCTCCATTAAATCTTATCAATCATTTAAGCATTTCTTTAATATTTGATTCATGAGATTCGCTCTCTGAAAAAAAGTCTTACACTCCATTGTGAGTGGACCTGAATATTCTACGCTTTTTCTAATTCATCTAAAGTTTGATTGGGTACCGACGATTTTAATTACATTTAAATTTTTAATTCCTTTTAATACTTGCAGGTGTGAAACATTTTTTTATGTTAAAAATGAAACGACATATTGCCCGTGAGAGAAGTAATCATGAGTTATTGAGAGGGTCTACACTCTTCGCGGCATTTTCCGCGGAACGAGATGAAATCCTGAAACTCAAGTGGGTGGAATCAGAGAAGGCGGGACATGATATCGGATTTGAGCGCGCTTTACTCGACTGGGTGCGCAACCATCGTGATCGCTGGTGGGCAAGTCGCCGCAAAGTCCTCGGCGAATAATTACCTTTCTGTATCAAGCGTATTCAATACGGCGAATGGTTCCTCCCCATTCCGTTAGCAATTAAAGGTCAAAATACGTGATTTGATCGTAATCGCGTCCTTATTTTGTGAGATCTTTAAGCTATTATTTCTCTTAATAGTTACAGCTTTTTTAGTCGTTGACGGAACAATTACCCTTAGTTTGTATCCTAAATACCAGGCGGCGTATCGTTGCTGCCAGAGTGAACAAACCTTATTTAGAATAGACAATGCGTGTATATAAATCTCACTTAATTATTCTGCTCCTCTTATCTCTTCCGCTCATCCTTCATGCCATACCTGAAAATCTCGACACCTTCTATGATTTTGAAGAGGCCGATGGCGAGGGAACGATATTTTTAGGTCAACCACCCAACAACATTACCATCGTCGGGTTCACCCTTCAGTCCGTTGGGAATCCAGCCCTCTATCACTCCGGGACAAAGGCCTTAATGTTAGGGGCAGGACAGGAGGGGATCATCATCTTTGAGAGAGGTGTTCAAAATCTCCAGTTCTATGCTGCCGATAGCGGTGGCGGCGGACGAATCGAACTGAGAGACAGAAATAAATTTGAATTAGCCGAACAAGGCGTTGTCGAAGGATTGCCAACGAATATCAGCCCCGGTGCAAATCCACAGTTACAAAGTTTTGTCGCCTTCAGTGGCGATATAAATGATATATCGGATCTTAATTTTACGGGCGGAATCAGAGAAATAAGAATTTTGAATGTGGCCGGGCAATTTTCTCTCGATGATCTCGGTTTCTCCTATGTCGTTGGTCCACCCAATAATACCGTTTTCGAGGACTTCCAGGTCTTTACCGCGAATCCCATTTTTTCTAACCGCGTAAACTTTGATTTAGGGGTTCCCCCATTTACCGCCAACTTTTCCGGTGGGATAGCCTCAGGTAATGGAGGCTTTCCTCAATTTAATCACACCTTGCCCAATTTAGCTGAGACTCAAGACCAGGATCCTTTAGGGGCATGGAGAGTAGAAGATGTATCATTCGGTGGAACGGGTTTTGGAATAATCACTTTCGAAACGCCAGCCGCCAAGGTGGAATTCTATGCCGCGGTATTTGTTCCAGATGACGGTGAAATACAGGTTTTTGACACTAACGATAACCTGCTCACCTCGACAACAAATATTCCACTGAGTATCAGTCATGAGTTTTTCGAACCCTTCACTGTCTTTTCATTCGTTGCCGCAGACCTGGGAGCCCCTGAAGGGATTGGAAAAATTACTTACTCTAATGGTCCCGCAACTTCCTTCCAGGGAAATGTTCTGCATAATGTTATTGATGACTTTGGCTTTACTCCGGTGGGAGCCCCGGGTTCCGGCGGCGGAGGAGGTGGTGGTCCCAGTGCACCTTCCATTACTACAAATCCCACAAGCCTGGAAGTGCAATCCGGTACCGCTATTGTTTTAACGGTTGCGGCAAGCGGTGATGATCTTACTTACCAGTGGTATAACGGCAACAGTGGTGACACCGCCAGTCCCGTCGCAGGGGCTACCGGCGCCAGCTTAACCACCAGTGCTCTCACTGTGAGTTCAAACTTCTGGGCACAGGTAACCAATACCGGAGGCAGTGCGAGTAGTGATACCGCGGTCATAACCGTAAGCGCCCCTCCAGTCCCGCTCATCCTTGACGGTTCAGGTGATATCGCCGGGGAAAACATTCAGCACGCCAACGGAAATGTTTTCGACCAGATTCTACTTACCGGGGAGTCCGTCCAACTCCAGGCCAAGCCGGGACAGATAACCCGCGTTTCCTTCATGGATGAAACCGAGGACATTGTGCAGGTCGAATTTTCGGGCACAGGCACCTTTACCGTGAACCTGGACCCCGCCACCTTCCTGCCTCCGGCCATTCCCCCACGCTACAACCAGGCCGTCGAGTACGTAACGGGCAAGCCGAGCGTGGTCATCGAAGGAGCGGACGCCAATACCTTCTTCAGTATCTTCACCGTGGGCAGGATCAACGCCTTTAACCAGGC
>Ga0114999_10002759_pt1 | contig 22662 bp, 32 predicted proteins | sample ArcticOcean_MG_C_3_FD_89820 | JGI IMG/M metagenome (GOLD analysis project Ga0114999, IMG submission 89820) | Marine microbial communities from western Arctic Ocean - ArcticOcean_MG_CB8_126 | ecosystem: Environmental > Aquatic > Marine > Oceanic | place: Arctic Ocean: Canada Basin | collected...
CTTGGGTAGTTATAGTCGCCGAATTAGAAGAGCTCGTACTGGTTACGCTCGATAACGCGCCAGTAGAGATCGTTGCGGTTATAACTTGGTCAGGCATCAGGTGGTTACTTCAGGAGAAACGTTAACTTTGCCTTGCAGGATTCTAGTCACTGTCCCAGCAGCATTGTACATTTCCACATCGTAAACACCTTGAATTACTGGTAATGACGCGGTTTGGATTGCGGTCAGATTTATATCAACTAAACCACTAGGAAGAGCAGCATAGCTTGGGGCAACTCCACTCACAACATCTGGATCTAAGTCTATTAGAGACCCAGAGTGTCCATATGACATCCTAGCTGTTCCTCTAGTGGTGTAGCCGCTCAGGTTAATAGCGTTGGAATCAGAATCCTTGACTGCGACTCTTGCTGAATAAGTAGCTCCTTGTACAATATCGAGATTAGCGGACGTAGCCATGTCATTTTTAAATTACACTTTTTCCCCTTGAAAATCTTCCAATAAAAACAAAACCGCCAAGAACTTTACTCCTCGACGGTTCGTGTTGTGAAATGTTTATTAGAGTTTTATCAAACTAACTGCCTTCCCGAAGGATTCTTTTCACTGTATCGCTTGGCTCTATATCGTCTTTATTCTCAATAGGAGTAGAAAATTGGCCAACATGCCGCGCAAATTCCCTAATGCACCTTTTTGTCAAGATGCCCCTGTCATCGACAGGAATGAGCCCTACTTTAGTAGCGTGAACATGCAACTCGCTTTTGGCCATTCCTCCCAAAGTTTTTTCATATTCACTCTGATCTAGAGTGCCGTATTTCGACGACCCATCAGATCCCCAGATTTGCTCTAGGGAAGTAGGCTGAAATTCCTCTGGCTTATCAACCTTTCCGTGAGTTTGATTCAATTCGTCTATTTTTGTTGGTTTAGAAGCTTTAGCCGTGCTTTTTTTAGGTTTTTTTCTAGAAGTCATAATCTTGCCTTTTCCCTGTACTCTCTCTTTATAGTACCCTGAAAGAATAAAAAAAAACATAAAAAAAAGCCTCCCCGAAGGGAGGCTTGTGATTTTTTTCGTTATGATTAGACGACAACGCCGACAATCGCACGAGCGTCGATACAGACACGACCCTCTTCCATGTAGCCCCAGAAGCCAGTCTTCTCATGACGAGAAAGGAACTGGTCATCAGGCTGAGCGGTGAACGTGCCACCAGTCTCAGACTGTTGAGCAACCGGACGGATGAAGGCATCGCGAGAGGCATCCACACCCACAATAATCTCGTCGGTAGCAGCAAACGCTGAACCGCCAGAGGATGGGAACGTGGTAGAACCAGCGAAAGTATCAAACAAGGTGTTGTACTTCTGTCCAACTCCGAGTTCGTGAACTTCGCTAATAGCCATGCCGTAGAGCTCTTGAGCTCCAGCACCATTCCAGATGCCATCACGGATACTATCCGATAGAGCGATACCAGTGCTATCCTTATCGGCAGTGCCGACAGCCGCACGAGTATTCATCGGTTGGTAAACGAACGCACGGATTTGCTCCATGATTTCAGGACTTACGAATAAGTCAGTAAGACCACGGGTTTCAGCAGGAGTGCCACCAGCAAAAGACTGGTTGAGACGCTTGTGAAGGGTCATCAGTCTGTTAAGCTCGTCTAGAGTAAAGACGTTATCCGTAACGGCCTGAATACCATGATTCAGAGCACCGGAAGCGGAACTAGCTTTACCGTCCTTTGTAGACGCCTCGGCCAAAGCTTTCATCACGACAGCCCAAGCATTACGCTCTTGCTTAACAAGAACTTCTTGAGCCATACGTTCAACGGCTTTACCGACAACGTCCAAACGACCACGACGAGCATACTTTTTGAGAAAGGAGACTGCGCTATCGAGACGATAGGTAGCAATTTTCATTTCCTTCATGCCTTCAACTTGTGAGCTCGGTAGGCCACCAGCCATACCTTGACTCCAAGTCTTAACAAGACCAGCATCTTCGTTGTAGTACAAATCAAGAGGATAGCTAGGGCTATCATCTTCGTCATAATTTACATCGCTGTAAATAGCACCAGCCGTAGCAGCTTGAGCAATCACCTTTTGGATCACAGGACCAATAAAAGCCGCGAAAGCCTGAGTGGCTTGTCTCGACGCTTCAAGGTCTTTGGAGCCCATCGCTTTGATGAGCTCAACCTGCTTGGGAGTATTCTTTAATTTCAAGTTCATTTTAAAATTCTCCGATTATATTAGAGGTTGAGTTTAATGAGAACGTCTCCGTTGTCGTCTTTAGTCCCGAGGAACTTACCGACTGCAACAGTACCGTCCGATACATTAGTGAACAATCCACTATTATGGCAGTAAGCTTTCGATCCAGGAGTGATAGTACCACCTTGCTGGTTCACACCGTTCACCAAGAAGATTCCCTTGGTTGCGATAGGAACAGCTTGGCCACTGACCACTACGTTCATTTCGGCAGCTTTCTGCGGGTTATAGATTAGTTTCTCGCCGTTCTCGTCTGTTTCAGCAACGCCGTAAAGAAGCATACCTACGGGAGTGTCACCAGAGGTGGCATTCTCGCAAAGAGCAGCAACGTTATAACGCTGGGAAATGACGTTCCCGGGAGCGAAGTCAGAAACTCCATGAGCGAGACCAAGCTCGTCCGTAGATTCCCAACCAGCAGTTGACTTCACTTTGACAAGTGTTGCCTTGTCAGCGGAAGAACCATCGAATGCAAAGAGATTGATGACATCATGCTCATCATAGTCTCTAAAGGGTTTAAGATTTGGCATCTTTTTATTTCTCCAATTTAGTTTTTATTATAGTTTGATATCAAAGCCATCTACAGAGAAAGCGTCTTGATATTTGTCCATTAGCGAAGCTTCTTCCGAAACAGAGTTCGGGACTTCAGTGTTCTCTTCGGCTACCGTAGAATCCAAAGCTTCTTCAACTTCGTTCACGGGCTCCTCAGGGGTCACCTCAGGCAATTCTTCTGAACTAGCAGTCGCCACAGATTCCTCTGCAACCTCGGCTTGTCCTTCAGATTTTTCAGCAACAGACGCAATGATTTCCTTATCCTTCGCAATCATAAGTACTTTCATTTTTTCCACGTATGCGGCAAAATTATTGTCGTCCAAGTCTTTAATGTCGGAAGCAAGAAGCTCACGATCACCATCGTTAAGCTCGAACTTCTCGTCTAAAAGACTCATTCTTTCGGTAAATCTTTCTTCGGCGGCTTTCGCTTCTTTTTCGGCAACGATAGAGTCCAAATCAGACTTGATTTTATCGAAATCGGTTTTGAGCGTATTATGCTCTTTAACCAGAGTTTCGTGTTTTGCGTTAGCAGCTTCAGCAGCCTCTTCAAGAGCGGATTTTTCGTCCGCGTATTTCTCAGAGGCGTCTTTCAACTGCTCTTGAATATAATCAGTGACAGCAGCAGCTTTCAATTGCTGCATACTCTCATCAGTTATGTCGTTGAGGCTTTCTATTTTCATGATTGTTTCCCTATACAGGTTATTTTCTATTACATTGATACTATTAGATTGTGAAATTTTTTCGGTTTTTTCTTCTTTAGAGTCAGGCTGGACCTCAATCTTAACAGCCACTCCTATAACTTCAGCCGCAGGAGATTCAGTCAGTCCAATGCCTAAGGGCAGTACTTTCCCTGTGACTTTCCTATGAACTTCTGTCGTCTTATTTATGACTCCTGATCCGCCAAGAGCTTTGAGATGCTCTCTAATAGAGTCCATTTCATTTTGATCGGTGACTACAGTCGCGTCTTCTAAATTCTTGTTTCCTATAGCTGACGTGACCAATTCGTACTGATTAAATCCTAGCTCCCAACTAGCACTAATAGACTGATAATGCTCACTAGAAGGGTCACTGGCGTCTTCGATCATGTTCGTTAGCGTGTTATTAACGATCTTCCAAACCACTCCGCCGAGAGTTATATTAAATGGGAATCGTCCGCCTTTTACTTCCTCTTCGGTTAAAGGCTTGTCTGTTCCGAATTCGCTGTAGCCAACCGACAGGATAGTACCCACAACTCTATCCCTTTGGTGCTCTAGGTTTATTGGCTTGTTAATAAAATTGTTAGCCATGGAGATAGCTGTATTAGCGTCAACTGCGTCTCCGTTTTTATTAATCCTATTTACAACACATGCGTTAAAGGCTATTGGGAGCAGATCAACGTTAGCTTCTGTATCTATGTCCGGCACAAAACTTCCGATATCGACTAAACTAGCTAAAGCTAAGTACTTATCTTTGTCTTCAGCCACAAGAGCTTTAACGTTTGAACTAAAAGAAGTAATAAATTCGAATTTCATTATTTGCTCACAGTCGTGTTCATTGTTAGGTAGGTTGCTGAAACATTTCCAGCGGTACTATAAATAGCAGTGTTTTCCTCTATGGCTATAGGCGCGTTAAGGGCTATAGCTCCTGCGGGGATGTGAATGATTACGGCTCCTGCCGAGTTGGTTTTCTTGAGGGTCGTGGCTGCTGAAGCCATCAAGTCCACAAGAACGTATGACTTACCCGCACCCGGTGCGCTTAACAATTCTCCAGCACCCGCTACGTTAGCTACTGGCAATACTCTTCCTCTATAATTAGTGCTCATTTTAAGTAGATCCTGTGATCCTCCTGATCATCCACTATGTAGAGATCAGAAAGAGAATTAAACTCGTACTCTAGATTTAAGTCTTCGATTTGATTTTTTGCTATTCTGAAATCAACGTCTTCAGGCTGATCCCCACTAGCCCCTTCGGATTTGTTCCTTAGGTAGTGATTTACACAGGCAAAGCACAGAACTGTCTTTTTTTTGCCTATAATTTTATGTTCTTCACAATATAACGCTGCTTGTACGAAACATTCTTTTATTTTGTTTGAGAAAACTTTTTTACCAGAGTTCTCATAATTGAACTTTTTCATCAATTTCTGAAAGGCAACTATAAGCTTTTTCGAGAATTCGATGCACTCTTCGTCTGATTTTAATACAGGGAAAGAAGATTCTATAGCCGTCTTCTCTTCTGCCGCTTCAACCGCTTTTTCTTCTGGCTTGGGTTCAACGATCTCCGCTTTCTCCTCGACTTGTTCTGAGCACTCTTTTTCTTTAAGCTTTTTATATAGGTCGAGATACTTTTCTTTTTGAGAGAAAGATATGGACGATCCTTTATAGATCTTCAATAAGTCTGATGTGTTCGTCTTTTTCGCCATGTTCCCGACAAAGTTTACACTTCAATTAAGCAAAACCCTTTAACTTTTTTGGAGTCTTATGTTTTTTTTTGTTTTTTAGAAGAAGCTCTTTTAGGGGCTGCTTTTTTTGAAGCTGTTTTTTTTTCGACCGTTTTTTTCGGCGCAGCTTTCTTGGAGGAGGACTTCTTCGTGGGTTTCCTGACTGGTTTACGAGTGGACGCCTTTTTACCTACCTTTGCACGAAGCGTATCTTCACGATATTGATGATCGATTTCTGGTCTGTCTTCATTGCCTTTTATAAAGTCTTTGAGTATTTGGCAGATCATCCAAACAATGAGCGTTACTAGGATCACACCTAAGTAATACATTACTAATTGAAACCAATCTAAGCTCATCCCTCATCTCTCTTTAGTCTTGAGGAAGTCCACCCGCATACCATCCCTCTGGAAGTTTGACTTTATTCTTCGAGAGAATCCATTCCCCATCTTTGAGGACGTATACTTTTCCAGAGGGAAAATCAGGGCCTATCCTAATTAATTGAGATTGCGTATCCACGAAAACTACGCGGGTTGACCCACAGCCTACGAGTAGTAAACTAACCAGAGTTAGAATTGCTATCTTCTTCATTTTTTCGCTTTCTTACTTCTGCTTTTAGCCGCTGTTCCCAGAAATTTAGAGGTTCTTTCTTTTCAGTTGCGTCCTTTTCTAAGACCAACTTCTTCGGAGCGGCCTTCTCGCTTTTCGATTCAGCCTCTTGCTCTTCTATTCGTCTACGCCATTTGTCTTTGAGGCTTTGCGGAGTAGCATCAGCGTCACTCGCCTTAGTGTCCTTCTTCACTTCTGAAGAAAGCCATTCTAAGAGAGCTTTAAATAACGCTGACAACCACGCCATAGTATTAACCTTGTTTTTTGGCCATACCTCTGGAAATGGTATACCCTAAAGCTGCGGCTGCTGAACAGACGAATCCGAATACTTTATCCGCGCCTGTTGCCCCCTCCGGGTCCACGAGACCTGCTCCCCATGCGAGTGACGCTAAAGTCACGCAAACTGTGACCCAAAATTCGGTGCTCTTATAACCTGGTTTTGCTTCTTCTTTTTTACTAGTAGCCATAATGTTTTATTGTATTTATTGTTTAACTAGAGAAATAAGACAAATCAGGTCCAGTTTCTCGTTTCGGACTTTTTGAGTCCAAAAGTATTATTCGCTAATGTCTAAATAAATCTAAATTTTTATACTATGTGTTTACGAACCCACTCAAAAATAAACCTTTGCTTAAATCTAGCGGATCTAAATCCACAGTAAATCCGAGAGCTACCGTCTTGTTACTCCCAACAGAGCTATCATAAGAAGCCCGATCTAGCCTCGCGTTTTTCAGCACGTATTTATTGGAGATGCTTCTTTCGTTTAGCCCACCGGACACGCAATTTAAAAAAGAATACATATTCAACTCTACGTCATATCTTTCGTCATCATTAAGTAATGCGAAGACGCTGCCTGTCGCCGCATTCGCTACAAGACCGTTGACACCTAAAGTTGCTATAACTGGGCTAACGATCTCGTAATCTATTGGTATCTTATACCCTATAGACTCTATTCCTCTTCTCTGCAAATCTAACTCCAAATTAAAATTTTGAATTTTTACATCATTAAACGAAATTCCAATATCATCTATATTGCTATCGTCTAATTTGGTTATAGATAGCTCGATGTCCCTAGGGCTTAAAATCGAAACCCCTGTGGCTTCGTAAGTTGGGAGCACGACTCTTTGCGTTGGTAAATCTCTAGTCTTCTTAAAGTTTATTATTGGCATGTTAATAGTGCCAGTCGAATTAAAATACTGAACATCACAGGCTTGAAACGAAAATGAATTCGTAATTAGGCTGTTAACCCCGCCTTGAGAAGCCCATTTGTTAATATAGCATTTACTGAAACCCGCCACGGAAGTGAGACCGTTGACGTTGTCTGCTACATCTACTCCTTCTTCCGAAAGAGAAACATAAAAGTTCTTCCTATCTAGATTCCTGTTCTCGTTAGATGAAAATCCCTCTATCAAAGAAGTGCCGAAAGTATTGGATAACGAGTCTGCTACGTTTGTAGAATTATGATTTAAGTTGAGCCCAATCGCTTTCTCGTTCCTAAAGCTTCCGCACAAGTACGAGATCTCTCCCTCAACAGTCGGACTTTGTATTATGGGTCCTCCTATCAAACCAGCCTTTCCGGCCTGAGATACGTCCGCTCTTGAAATCTCTATTGAGTAAGACAGCGACTGAACCCTCTCTAAGGGCTCTACTGAATCGGTAAGAAGAGCCCCACTGATTATTGGAGGACCGACATAAGCAGCTTCCGACTGGTATGTTACTCTATTTCTTGACATCGCCGCTCACTTTACTTGCGAATACAATTGCAGCTAGGTAGTCATTTAATCCGTGCTCTAGAGCTACCTCTGAAATATCGTCAACCCTGCTTTGATTTTTGTCACAAGGCTTCTTCACGTAATCCTTAGCTTTGGCAATCCAGTTTTCAGTATCTTCGTTGCACATAACTAAGGTTGATATGAAGCCAGAAACTTCCTTCTGACTATCGCTAAGCTCTTTAATTTTGTGGTTTCGTTTCAGCAAACCATCGACTTTCGATTCGAGCTTTTGGGCTAGGATCATATTCTCTTTGATTTTAGAAACGCTAAAGTGATAATCAGCAGCGGCTTCTTTTTGAACTGTTTTTTGATTAGGATTGTCTCCCTTGCCTATGGGGGAAACTTCCTTTGTCGATTGGGGGGCTCCTTCTGTTCCTTCTGGTCTGCCTGTGACACCTCCGCCGCCGTTCAAAGGCTGGTAAAGACCTTCTTCTCTTAACTTTTTAAACTTCCTTTGGGAATCTTCGGACTCCTTGGCGTCAGGCAACCTTCCGCTCTGTATCGCCTCGAACCCTTGCTCTGGAGTAAGCACTCCAATTTCAACTAGTCTACTGAAAATTCTAGAGGTCACCGCGCCTTCGCCTAAATGTATCGAATCAAATATAGGGGTAGGATAACTTCTGAAGCCCAATTCTTTGCATAGCCTTTTGATTTCTGGGAGTAAAAAACCGCTCAAGAACTCTTGTTGAGCTCTCTCTAGCCTTTTTAGAAAGACCTCCATCTTTGTCATTTGATTTGAGTACTTCTCGGAACCAAACAGTATATTGTTTAGGCCGATTAAAATATCCTTATCTACGATCTCGTACTTTTTGGGGTCGAGTAAGTCAGCGATTTTCGGAATAATAAACTCCGCTTTCGTTGTGTAGTCGGCTATCAAAACTCTTCCAACAGATTCGTTCCTAAATAGCTCCTGCATGTTAATTAAATTTTGCTGATTGACGCCTCCCTTATCTGGCTCGTCTCCCATCGTAATAAGAAGGACTGCTTGGCTCACAGTGCGAGTTATAGCCATGTCCATTTTCTTCATTTCTTTCTTCCAGTTTAAATCTTCTAAAACCGGAAAACCCATAGGAATCGCAAAGGGCTCGTAGTCCTGCTTCTTATAAAAAATTGTATAAAGTCTATCTAGGTCAATTGGAATAGCCACACTGATGTCGCTCGTTCCCATGTTTTTGCTGTTAACTCTTTCTTTAGTCAGCGGGTCTAGAGCTTCGTACATCTGCCTGTCTTCGTCGGTCTTAGGATGTCTTAGTCTTTCGACCTCAAAAGCAGTAAGGATTTTTTTGTAGTTTGGGGTAGTGTAAGTAAGCGTACCGTTAATTTGTATTTCTGACGGATTCAACATTACGTAACGAACTGGAATTTTGAATTTGTCATTAACAGCAGCCAAAGAGGAAAGCTTTCGCGCTTCTTCCCCCTCGATCACACCATCGAATCTATAAACGAATACGTTTCCTGATCTAAAATACTCTCTATAAAACTTATCCTGTATAGCGTCTACGTCTATCTTCCGAAGAAAAGCTTCAATGAAATCTCTAGATTTTTTGTTGCCGCCGCGAAGAAATAAATTCCCGATTGAGAACTCCGTCATCAAATCTATCGTGTTCCTGAAAACGGCGAAATTATAGTAAGCTTTCTGGCATAAGATAACTGCGTCTTTAATATCTAAGCTCGAACGGTTCTGGTAATTCTGATTCCGAAATGGGATTATGCCGTCATCAATGTTCTTGTATACATTAGTTCGCTCGATATAGGCGGACCTGTTCGCTCTTTGCCTAGTAGAAGTCGAATGGGAAGCTTTTGCCTCGTGCCCTACCATTAAAGGTTTGGTTTCAGGATTCTTCTTCCTTCTCGGCTTTTTTTGCGGTTTTTCGTCTTCTTTCATCTTTTTTTATTACACTTAAATCATTATAGGACGGAAAGTATTTGTTTTCACCTCTAAATTCATCGACGTAATGTCAAAATATACCTTCGCTGCCCAGTTCGCCATGAGTAATGTCGTATAGTTATCTCTCCTCGCTCTGTTCGGTGAAGTATTTCGCTTTAAGTGCTGTGGCAAATCAAAGGTTTGGTTTCCCTTAGCAGTGCTTTTCACTTCTATCAAAGCGCATTGCTTCTTCACTTGGTATATAAGATCATCCTGAGTTTCAATCAACTCTAAAATATTATCCTCACCGACTAGGTCCATATTTATCCTAAGTTTGCTTTGCGAGTCAAAAGCCTTATTGTCAGCCGTTGATTTCGACGCAAACCAAATTCTCTTGTGATCTATAGCCGCCTGTAAAAGCTCATTAGACTTCCTTAGCCAACTACTATTAAACACTTGCTTGTAACAAATCGTGTGGTTTTCTTTATTAAATACAGCTTTCGCTTTTTTAATTTCTTTTATGTAATCCAATCCTTCTTTATCCGTATTGATATCGAAGAAGTTTAATACGTTGTCTCTAAAAAGTTCCGACTCATTACACCCATCTATGAATTGAAAACCAGCGTTATCTATGCATATCATTTCTATGTTAAAGTTTTCGACTACATAGCTAAAGTATTTTATGTGATCTTTTAGATCTCCTCCTGCTACAGCGTAATTGTGTACTACTGTAGTCTGTTTAGACTCCATATCTAACTCAAGAATGCACATAGCAAAGTAGTCAGAGCTTGGGCTGTTTGAAAAAGAAGGATCAATGGCGACTAAATATTTCTGATTAGATTTGCCTCTTATTAGGGTATGAGGACTTTCTCCGTCAGGGATAGTACATTCGTGCATCTTTCTCCCACTGAAGTAAGAATCACTCCCATCCGTGAATTGAGCGCAATACTCTCTTTGAAAAGACGAGTGGCTTTGTCCGCCGTTTTGAGCTTCTTCGATTATTGTAGAATCGATCATATGATCTGGAAGAGATTCCCAGCCTAGTTGAGATATAAAATATGTCGCATCTCTGATCACGGAATCATCATATATATTCTGCATCCATTCTTTGTAAGTTTTATACAAATTCTCAAAAGTATAAGAAGCTGATGAAAGAGCTATCATCTTTGAGTTGTTCTGGAACTTCATCCTGTCTTCTTCTTTCATTAGCCCTTTCTCTATAAGGCCGTTCTCCATTTCCCTGATTTCGATACGCTCCTTCATGTCTTGAGGGGCAACCAAAAACGGCATGAGCACGGTTTTGATTGTATCCTCAGGAAGCAACAGAAACTCGTCGAGGACTAAAACGTTAGCTCTAAATCCGCGAATCTTTTCTCCACTCAAAGGGATCGCTGTTATGGAGCCTCCGTTTATTTGCCACTCAAAGGCGTCGTTCCGTTTTGCCTTCGCTCCGAATGCTTGTTGGAGTAAAGAAGCTCCCTTTGTGTCCACTAACTTTTCTAGATTGTTGAAGATAAATCTCGCGGTACGGAAAGTGGGACCCGCAATAAGAATCTTTGTCTTCGGCTCAAAGATACATTGCAAGAAGCAAAAGACCGAGGCTATAAACGTCTTACCGCAACCGCGCCCCCAGACGCACATAGAGAAGTTCCGGTTCATCATTCCCTTTAAGGTGATCTCCTGAAACTCAGCTAATTTAATTCCAGATATTAACTCGGTAGTAAAGCCGAGATTACCTCGCAGAAATTTAGCCAAAGACACCTTCGCGGCTGTGTCATCTAACTCCCCCTTTAGGCTGAGTATTTCTTTGTTAACGTCCGGTAATGGGCGATTATATTTTTCTGGGCAATACCACATTATAAATTGGATATATCGTACATGTATTGAAGGTCTATCTTAGAATAATAATCAGGATTAGCGAATACTTTTTGAGCCACCCTAGACGACTCCTCTCTTCCATCAACGAATAAAAATTGTATATGACTAAATTCCTGACACAAGTCTCTCATTTGTTTTAGAATATAGCCGGGGTTCATTTTCGTATCTTTATGGATTCTCTCTTTTGATCTCACTTCTCTCTGCTTTTTAAAGCTCATCGCATTAGAGAAAACAGACTCCACTAAAACTACTAAAAATGCCTGAGAGTCAGCAGCCTTCATGATCTCGTTTCTAAACCTATTAAAGTGCTTTGGACTTAGCGTCCCCACAAAGTCAGCCAAGGATTTTCTTTCTATGTATAACAGACACTTTTCATAAGCATTACTAGCGCAGTAATCCCCAAATTTTAGAGTCCTTACTTCTGTGTCCTTGGACCCAAATTCGAGGGGCAACTGTTCTCTCGTGTCTATATATATCGTGAAATCATTGTCCTCTGCTGGTCTCTCTACGTCTAAGTAATATTTAAATTTATTTATGAGGCCGACACTGGAACAAAAGTCATAATAGCCATCGAAAAGTTTTTCACATTCCGAAACCGTAGGCCACATCAAGCTTCTAAGCTCTACCTCGCTTAGCGAAAACCTGACTTTACCATCTTAACCCTATCGTTAAAAAGCTTAGAGCAGAACTTCCTTACTTCATTAATGTCCGTAATCTTTCTCCAAGTCTTGAAGTTAGTTGCTGATACAAAATGCTTTTTCTTGTAACTCTCTTTGTTCGTAAACTCTATTTTCTCGCCAGTAAGAAGATCTTTTTTCGGAAAAAATTTCTCGTAATACTCCTTAGTCTTAATGCTATGAGCCTTTAAATGAAAATGTAGAGACTTGTCAGAATCAAATCTCTTACTACAGATCATACATTTATGTTTTCTGCTATCCATTTAGAATCTCGTTTTCCCCGATCCCCATAACACGAGCTTTTATCTCGTCCATTGTGGTTATCCTATCAACCTCTTTCAAAATAGATTGTTTCCTCAGGTCTGCTAGTTGAACCATTTTTTTTCTAGTTTCTTCCTCTTTCCAAGCTTCAACCAAGTTTAGAATACTAGCGTTATCTTGATGCTGTTTGGACAGCCTTTTGCTTCTCTTCTCTTTTAGGTCATCCAGTAACTTCTGTTGCCGATTAACACATTGGTTATACTCTGTCTGTGCGGAGCTTATCGCGTCGGACAATCCCATCGATATTCTGCGTCCATCGGTGTCTTCCGCAGCGTTATCCAGCATTGTGGATAATCTGTTAATTCTTATCTGAATGTTGGAAGATATTACGACCTCAGTAGACAGCACGATATACTGGTCAACTTCCTCTTGCGTTAGATCCGACTTATCGTTCGTATACCTCACAAAGCTAGACTCGAAGAGATCTCTCTCTACCTTTGTCCCGTAAGTACTCGCTTGGTGAATAAACCTGTATGCGCTCATGTACGACATACATGCTTCGACATCTCTTTTTATTTTCGGGGTTATTTTATCTTTGTCGATCTGAGGATTTACATATTTGTTAATTCTCGCGAAAGTAGTTACAAAGGTTTTAGGCGGCTTGAATCCTTGGGTCGTGTTTTCTTCCTCGTTCACGCCAATGGCCTCGACGGGCAGACTTCTTATATACTCGAATATAGCCTTAGTCTCCTGATGTAAGTTAGTTAAGGAGTCATCTTTAAAAACGATCTTAGCGATTTCAACTCCGCTCATTAAAGCCACGTTGTTGCGCGTAAATTCTTTTTGCTCTTCTGTTAAAACGATTTTCTTCTTTTTAACGTAGTCGTGACCGCTTGAGGGTTTTATGTCTCTACTCAACAAGGCTTCGGTTACTGCTTTCCCGTACTGACTCCTGCCGTCTTTCAACTCGTCTGATATATCTGGGAAAATGTGCCCAATTAAGTCCTTCCTAGATAATTTTTCATCAGACTGGCTATTCCAATAATCGACTAAAGAATTGGTTTGCTCTTCGGTTAAGGTTATTTTTTCTTTACTCATTTCAAAAATCTATGCCTCCTTTACTGAGGAAGTTCTTGGCTTTGGCGAGGATTTTTTTCTGAATGTTTTTGATCTGCTTGTACCCCGGACTCCTGTTTACTTCTGTTGTCTTATATCCCATCTTCTTTGCTGCCTCGTTTTCGGAGAGCCCATCTATGTATATCATTTTATATACCTTCCACTCTAAAGGCTTCAAAAGCTTTTCCATAGCTTTATGCAACTTAAAGGTTGCTCTTTCGACGTCGAAGCCGCTATCAAACTTAGAGTATACTTCTTGTATGTGATTTTCTATAGCGACTGGTAACTTAGCGTCGTAGCAAGATTTTTTATTCTTTACCCAATTAGAGTAAAGCGGACACGCATCGCATTGACTTTCGTATATCGCGCATAAATTGTAATCTTGCGCTGCTGCACATTTGAGACATGGCCTTGAGAAATTTCCATAGTTGTTTCTTATAAGGTTTTTTATTTGGTTCGTTATGATTCTGTTTAGCCAAGGAGAGAGAGGTTTTTTAGGGTCGTACAAATGCCATTTTTTGAAGATATGTATTCTTATTATCTGGGAAACGTCATCGTAATCCATCCAATTTAATATGGATAGATTCCATTTGCCTCTCCTCTTCCTTATCTCTAGGTCTATAAGATCTATAAAATCTTCGTAGACAGGAGGAGCTTCAGGTTTTGCTTTTTTACGGGGCAAAATTACAAGTTACGTCTAGGATTTGAGCCACCCTCTTCGGAGTACTGTTTTAGAAAGTCTTCTTCTGAGGCTCTGGGCTCTTCCCCTCTAGGCCCGAACTCACTAGTGCTAGAAGCAGGTCCTCCCATTAATTGTTTCAAAGATTGCTTTTTGGCTACTGATACCTCGAACTCTAACTTTGTCATATCTGGGATCGAAGTGATTTCTGAGTTGCCGCCTTCCTCTATACCGAAAGCATCCTTATCTTTAGTCGCTTGAGGCTCAACTGGACGCTCCTTACCCCGGACTGGTTTTATGGGCTCTGTCTCCTGATGCCCAAAAACAGAGAATTTATGTCCGCAATTAGGACAAAAGTTCGGAGGACTTACACCGTATTCCATCGGTTTTGAACAATCTGTACAGTATTTTTTCATAAGTATACTATTATTAGACCTTTTTCTTCAAAAATCTAATCAAAAAATTAAAAGAGTGTAATATTCATAGATGAAGAATAGACCATCCTTTAAGTTTAAAAACTCTCAAGGGGTAGAGTATGAGGTTTACTTCAGAAAACCTAACGAAAGACTTTATGGTGAGGCTGATGGAGTATGCATAGATCCGAAGGAAGAAAAGCCCAAAATAGAGATCAGTCCGTACTTGACTAAAAAGACAGAACTGAACACTTGTATACATGAATTCTGTCACGCCTTCTTCTGGGACAAATCAGAAGCAGAGGTAAATAAATTTGCAAATACTATGGCTAGATTTCTGTACACTAGATGCTCTTGGAGAAAAACGGAGGCGAGGAAACGTGACTCAAAAAAATAAAAAAGCAAAGAACAAGCTTCTAGAGATTGGTAAATTGTCCCTGACAATGTGCACAAGTGATAATGATAATCACGATGTAGCAAGAAAAATCAACAAACTCGCTCGTGAAGTGTATAATATGTTCGATAAGGGAGAACCAGATCCTAAGTAGGAAGGCTTTAGCCGTAAAAACTCTTTCTCTCTTATTCCTTTTGCAAAGATAAAAAAAGAAATCATATGAAAAAACTAGTACTCTCATTATTGGTGTTGGCTGGAATCGCCTCCATCGGATGCACCACAACCCTGAGCGTTGGCCCTAAAGCTAATGAAGGAGATGGTTGGGCCGATGCTTCCGTTAAAAAGGATAGCATCAGCTTGACTATTCCATTCGTTTCTGCTGAATTGAAAGCGGATTAACGATTATCACTGCTGCTCGACAAATCCCCTTAGGACCCCCTGAGGGGATTTTTTTAAATTTAGATATGTTTGACCTAAGTACTCAGTATCCGAGCCCAGAAGCGATCCTCGTCGCTGTAAGCGGCTATTTTGACCCATTCCATGTAGGCCATCTAGAATATCTCGAGCAATCAAAGAAACTCGGGACGGATTTGATCGTAATTGTCAATAACGACGAACAAGCAAAATTAAAAAAAGGTGAGTCCTTTATGAATGAGGATGACAGGCTTAGGATCATTAACGCTCTATATGTTGTCGATTATGCAATAATATCAAAAGATAAAGATCTGTCGGTATGTAAAACTCTCGAGATAATCAGACCCTCAATATTCGCTAATGGCGGAGACAGAAAAGAGGAAGAAATCCCCGAATCCCAAATTTGTAGAGAATTAGGAATAGAAATGGTGGACGGTTTAGGGGAGAAGATAAGGTCTTCCTCGGAAATCGCGGAACAGATACGGGAGTTGTCAGCCCGAGCCCAGTTGGAGTAAGAGGTAACGAGAAAAAGGGTTTTCTCGTCAACGTAAGTACAAGCCGTCAACTATAAGTGAAAAAGTCATCTTCTTATGAACTGTTTAACCCACAAAAACAATAAAACTGACTCAAGAAGAGTATAAGGTAATTAGAAGAAATGAAGAAGATATTTGATATGGCAGACTCTGTAGTCCTTCCCTTAATGGTAGTTTCATTTAGTTTGATTTTGGGGGTACACCTTTCAATCGTAGCAGCATTCTACTATCTACTAAGATGATAATATGAAGTATGAAGAATGGCTGGAATGGAGAGAAGAGTATTTCAAAAAGAATCCGCATGTAAACGGGAAGAAGCAAAAGATAATAGAAGAAATCTAGAGATTAGCTTCCCTCTTTAAGTTGTTTAAGTTCAACCTTCAACTCCTCTATCTCCTTCTGTATATACTCTATCCGTAAATCTTGCTTAGCATCATCCGGTAAAGCTCCCAACTCTCCTCTAGGCCATTTAACCCTGAACTCATTGTTCATCTTGACCGTGTCCTGCATACGAACCACATCCAATTGCAATTGTGCAAGTTGAGCAGTAAGGGTAAACCATACCCCAGCAATAGATAATATAGTCAATACGATTCCAACCAAAGACTTCACATCTAATTTAACCTGAGAATCCTCCTTTATGTCTATATCATGGTCGCCCATCACATTACCTTACACTTTTAGTCCCCCCAAAAACTAACTTAAACCTTCTTCAGTGCCTTTACGATGTATTTTACTAAAGCAGATCTCATTACATCGTCCTCATTGAACTCAAAAGTTTCTATACCCTGTTCTCTAGCCTCCTCATTAGAGAATGCCGTTTCTATCCTGTCAAATCCCCCCTGAAGCTCTTTTCTGTGAAGATCGGTCTGTGCAGGGTCCGCCAAAACAAAGCACCTAGAGCCTTCTCCGAGCCTAGTCAAGACCGTAGTGATCTCTTTCATTGAACTGTTCTGTGCTTCGTCCAAAATAATGCATTTTGACTTCCAACTCATACCTCTAGCAAAGTTAACAGGGTACATTGAGATGCGTCCCTCTCTCTCTAATCTCTCAGCAGTAGCGTCAGTGACCAGTTCGTCCAATTTGTCAAGGAAAGGCAGATTATAAAACCTGAGTTTGTCCTCCGCTGAACCCGGTAAGAAACCCAACTTGCTTTCTGAGCTCTCAACAGCCGACCTTAGGTACATAATGTCTGAGATCTTCTTCTCATTTAAGAGTCTCAACCCGCAATAGACCGATAAGAGTGACTTGCTTGTACCAGCAGGTCCTTTAACGAGCATAATCTTAGTGTTTTCCGCCAAAGCGATCTTAAAAAAGTCTCTTTGTTTGGCTGTCCAAGGAAATTGCTTTAGCTTTAAAGATCTTCTTATAGGATTCGGATTAGCAGAATCTATTGCATCGATGATCTCGGTGGCTACATCCTGTTTGAGTTTAGTCCTTGAAGGGCTCCCGCGCTTTTTGCTCATACGTGACGATACTTACACTACGAAAACCAGCCCGTGAATGATAGCCTGTGATTAGTCACCCCTCCTACGACGTGAGACACGTAATGAGGGACACCTGAGGACTTTGGAATATTGAATATAGTAAGCTGATTATACTTTGGCATAACTACTTTTGAAATTGTTCTGTAATTCCTCTCCATTACATGCAACATGCCACCCCACTCTGGCTTCCAATCTTTAGTCACGTTATATACGAACCCGATTTTGCCTTTATTCGTGTCATGGTGTGGACTTAGAAATTGAAATTCTTTGTACCGTGATATAAATAGCTCCCCTGTGCCCTTTAACTCTTCCCCTGCGAGTCCTCCCACCCATTTCATAGTGTTTGGACTGCGTATCCACGTTTTGAACTTGCACTCATCACAGTCACAACTAGCGTGATGCCCTGTAGACCTATCAAAGTTATAGGAGAAGTGACCATTTATGAATGATTCTTGAGCCTTATCCCTATTATTTTGCAAATGTTCTGAATTCTTGGGATCATGCCGCACATTCTCTACCCCATTTTGATCGCAAGTACTTTGAGACCACCAGTCACTTGGATAATTTGCAATGAAGTTATAAACCCAATCCGCCGATTCTGGCTTTAACCAATCTTCGACAACAGTCGATCCCTTCTCATTATATTCTGTCCCTATTTCCCAAATATTTAAATCGGGGCTAATCAAATCAGACAACTCATTCATTCTTCCTTAATTTTATCCTGTATGCTTAGAAAGCCCTAAAAATAAAAAGGGTCCCGCCGATTTTTTTACTTCTAAGCTCTTTTGATCCCTTCGATTTTGACTTTCATGCTCAAAAGACAGGGTCATCCATGGCGAAATAGAAATTCACCCCCTGTTCCCAAAACGACGTAAACGCCGCCCCACGGCTTTTCAAAAAGGGTGGCCACCCCCTTTATTTAGAGGGGGGGCTTTTCGGCGGTGGAATTTTTGTGGAAAACTTTTTTCAGATTCTGAGATTTTTTTCTTGACACGATTTTTTGTTACCGATCCGAAATTTCAGAAAACGCATTTTAGGATTTTGAAAACATTTTTTCTGCCGAGCCACCCCACCCCTAAAATTTATTTTCAGAATTTGTGATTTTTTTCTTGACTCGCCCTAGGCTCCCAGTCCTGCCCTCTAAGCCCTTGGAGGCGGCGGCGGCTGCTGCTCTTGGTTGTTACCCCTGCGATGGCTTAGGGAGGCGGTGAGCCTCAAAGGTTGGGGATGGCCGTGACCTTCACCAGCCGCTTGTCGCCGACCTGCTCCCGCACCAGCCCATCCTTATTGATGAACCACACGCCTTTGCCGAGCCATCCGTTGTTACCCGTCACCGCGTAGATTGCTGTGGTGTTGCCCCGCTCGTCGGCCCAAGTCAAATAACCTTCGTCGCAAATATATTCCGCAAGTGACTCGTGCGACTCTGTGGCCCCGTTGGTGATAAAGGCGACCAGCCCTTTGAGGTCGGCCATGTAGGATGCCGCTACGGCTTTGCGCTTCGCCGCCATGGCGGGATGGGTAGCCGCTTCGGCCTTGGCATTTTGCTCGTGCGCGATGCGATTAAAGTTGGTGTAGATGGCTTCGATGGCGGTTTTCAGTGTGTTGCTCATGACCCCATTATCCACATCCCGCTTTGGAAGTCAACCCCAAAACGCATTTATTTTAAGGCACAAAAAAGCCCCCCTTGCGGGGGGCGTGAGTCTTGCCCCTTTAGGCTGCGAGGTCGATACGTTCCCCGTCAATTGCTATCCATTGGATGGAGTCAAGCGCGTAGTCCCGCAGGATGATCTCACTCTCCACGTTGGCCTGTGTGCTGCTCTTGGCAGGGCGATCTTTCAACCATCCCGCAAGGTCGGCCTTGGCGATTGCGTTGCCTTCGCTATCCTCATAGCGTACGCTGTTGACCTTCTCACACTTGGCCTCTAGGTACAGGCGATAGTCTCCGGCTTTGTTGGTATGTTCCACCAGCGGTGTTCCCGCTATACGTTGGCCCCACTTGCGCGGCTTGGCTACGGCGTCGGCTGTTTTACCTTCGCGCCCAAGTTGGTTGTTCACGCTGTTGATGTACTTGAACCCCGCTTGAATGTTCACGTCCGTGACCTTAAACACGTTGCCATAAAAGGGGTTGATAGGGTTTCCCATAGTGCCGCCCTTGTTCATCGCGGGGATGGTCTTGGCGATGATGTGCGCGAACCCGTTGCCCTTGTGGGTGGCAAGTGTGCGTTGCAGTTTCGCCACGCGGTGCTGTACGTGGCCTGTCTTGGTTTGTATTGCTGTGTTGCTCATAACGATTTTGATTATCCACAGATCAGGGTTAGAGTCAACCCCAAAACACATTTTTTTTTCATTTATTTTTACGCTTATAAAAGACCCGCCCCCCTTGCGGGGGGCGAGGTTGTTAGTTGTTCTGCACCACTACCGCCGGAAGCTTCGGAGCCTTCAACAGCTTGGCGAGGATAGCCGCCTCACCCGTTGCAATCTTGGTGAATGCGCGGTGAACGCTTCGGCCTACCTCATCCGCAAACTCGAAACGCTTCGGTGCGATGTCGTGCGTGATGTGCTGCGTGGCTGCGTTGTACAGGTTCCACACGTTGCGTGTCTCATCCTCTACGTGGCGAGGGTTGCCCCACACTGTCGCAACACCGTTGCGGATACGCTCGGAAGGGATAGCCTTGCCGCTGCCTGTTAGGTTTTGCAAGATGACCAGCCCTTGCTCCTGCGTGATAGGCATACGCCCCAGCTTGTCCCACACTTGGCCCGACTTGTGGAAGGCATCCAGTGACTTGTCCAGTGCGTCAACCGTCAACAGGTTTTCAATGTTCTTGGCCGTTTGTTGGCTATGCTTCTTTAGCAGATCAAACGCGGCTGCACCTTCCCCGACCATTCCATTCGTGCAGATAAGACGCAAGGCCCCTAGCACAAACCGAACACGCAGGGAACGATCAAACGAGTTGGTGACCATCAGGCGAAAGCCTAACTCTTCGCCAACACTTGGCAGGTTGATGACCTCATTTTTGAAGTCATAGACGGCTTTCATTCGTTTGCCGCCTTCGCTAATGCAGATGTGCCGATCCGATGGGGTGATGCCCCGCTTTGCAAAAGCCTCCTCTGCTCGGTCTAATAGTGTGCGGTTTTGCACCAGCCCATACTGCTCCGATGCGGCCCCCACAAAGGCCCCGTTATCGGTGCGATAGTGACCGACCATTGGCGAGTTGCCGCCGCCGAACTCTTCGGGGTTAGGGAAACGCTTTTGCACGACCTCAAAATCCCAGCCTTCGCGCTGGTTGATGTCGGTGATGTATTGCTCATTAGCTACTTTAGGCATTTGATTTTTTCCAATCTTGGTTAGTTGTTTTTTTCTTTTCGCCTTGGCCTTAACCTTGGCAGTGGCGTCATTGTATACAGATCACGCTTAAAGTCAACAACAAAATAAATTAATTTTATGCTTGTTATTGGTTGCATTACCTGATAAGATTTTCAACGATGGGGAAGGGACTCGCCCCCGAAATTGTACCCCTAAAAAAAAGCCCCCTTGCGGGGGGTGTCTAGTGGATACCCGCAGCAAAGGCGGTTTCGATGTCCGCTGCCTCCTCGTCTTGCCACTCTTCCCAGCAGTCCCAAACGTCTTGATTGCTCAAGGCGGGGGTGACCGCTAACCATTGGAGGATATCCAATTGAGGGGTTGCGGTGAATAGCTTTTTCAATTCGACTTTTTGTTCGTTGCTCATGTCGCCGCCATTATAGGGATGACGCCGAAAATGTCAACGATTATTTTCATCTTTTTTTTATGTTTGTTCTTGTCTCAAATCTTCGATGTAAGGCGTCTTAATCCTCTGCGCGGTATTATAGACCTGCCTCAAAAAATAGTACGCGTTAGGTCTGAACCTCAAAGCATTAGAGTGCAGCACAAGGCAAACTTTTTTCTGCATTTATTGATAGGGGTTGAAGTTGTTGGCGTCTTGATGCGTAGCGGTAAAGTTTCCTCTGTATCTGTGAACGGGTTTCCAGTTAAGCGTCCGAACCGTGCCGCGAGTCGTGTACTTCTCGATGGCCTCGATGGCCGTGCATAGCCGCCAGAAGTAACGCATTCCGGTGCTGGTCTGGATCATGTACTTGGCCCCTATTAGCTTCATTAGTAAACGCATTATTTTGCCCCTTTGTTAATGTTGAGGTTGTGGAATTTGTCGATGGCCTCCAAGACCTTCGCCGCTAGTTTGTCGAAGTTGTCAAACGCCGCGTCAATCTCTTCCTGCTCCCTGCCTTCGTTTGCCCAATCGGCTTGGCCCATGTCGGCGGTGAAAACTTCCTCGCAGGATACTTGCTCATGTAGTTCGTTGCTCATGTGGTTGATTATAGGGGTTGCAGGTAAAAAGTCAAGAACTAATTTTGACTATTTTCAACGACTACCGAGTGAGGCGTTCCCTGATAAAAGGTGAACGGGGCTTTCACGCCTTCCGCCCAACACGATTTTGAAAGCTGTAAGGCTACCCCTTTCAAGGTCTTGGCTTGATCCCTCGCAAGATAAGCCTCGTCCCAATCCTGCGATTGATTAAACGCGTCCGCTTGATAGTTTAATTTCGAAGCCGCATCGCAAAGGGCTTTCATCGTGTGGAGTGCCTCGTGGGCGTCTAGATTGATTTGTATGTTGCTCATCTTTTTTGATTATAGGGGTTGAGCTCAAAATGTCAACACTTATTTTCATTTATTTTCGGTGTTTGTTCTTGTCCCAAATCTTTGATGTAAGACGCTTTGACCCCGCGCCGCGTATTATAGACACACCCTCAAAATTAGTCTGCGTTAGGTCTGAACCTCAAAGCAACGCAGTGCAGCACAAGGCAAATTTTTATTGCGCTGCTGTCACGCCTCCACCTTATCAAATGCGAATGTCTCACCTTCATCGCTTGAGTAAATCTCAAGCAGTCGCTTGGTGATGGGGTTCCACACTTGCACGGTTTCAAGGTGTGGCCATCCAGCGGTGTGCCAGTCTACAATGTGATACGTTCCCATAGGGTGGGGATGTTTCACCCGCGCATCTGTGTTGCGTCTGTGCAGTGTCACCTTGCCGTGCGGATAGGCAAATGGTGCTTTGCTCGTGTAGGTTGCTTTGTAATCTTTCACTTTGCCACCTCCTTAACGCCTATCACAAACGCACCATTTGGAAGGTTCACCCGCTTCTCGGCTTTTGCGGTTGCAGCTTCCAAGTTCTCGGCATCAAGGACGTACTCCCTGAATTGATTATAACGGTCTTCGGTTTCAACTCTGAATGTTTTTAGTGTGCTCATTACGTTTTTGATTATAGGGATGGCCCCGAAAATGTCAACAACAAAATGAAAGAAAAAATGCGAAGAATGTTCTGGAC
>Ga0114999_10002765_pt1 | contig 22630 bp, 15 predicted proteins | sample ArcticOcean_MG_C_3_FD_89820 | JGI IMG/M metagenome (GOLD analysis project Ga0114999, IMG submission 89820) | Marine microbial communities from western Arctic Ocean - ArcticOcean_MG_CB8_126 | ecosystem: Environmental > Aquatic > Marine > Oceanic | place: Arctic Ocean: Canada Basin | collected...
CCAAGGCGCGATCGCGGTACATGCAGCGGAGCATTTGGGCACTACCGACCGCGGCGTGTTGGCACTGCGGCGGGTCTTGCGTCAGGGCGTCCACGCGGTCGCGGCGGGCGAGCCCCTAATGGCGCTGCGCAGCCCCTGGGCCGATGGTGTGATCCCAACTTATGGCCACGACACCGTGTTGACGCTGCCGCCGGCCCAAGGGGCTGCCCGTGATGAAGAGAGCGAGCGGCTTGGTGCGATCGCAACGCTGGTGCACAGCACCGTTATTGTATCTGCCGACCAGCCGCGCGCCGAGCGCGACGCGTGGGTTGCAGCCCAGGTGCACGCCGGCATGGCGGAAATCTAGCTAAATAGTTCGTCCGCTACGCGGCTTAATTTGCCAGGCTGCTGCGTGTTCCTTAGTTGGCGCTGGCGCTCTTTTTGGGGCCGCGCTTGGGGGCGACATAGACGTTCATGTCGATGCGATCGTGCACCGTCCACAGCGCCCCGTTCGGCTTGAGGTAGAACCCTTCCATCTCGTTCTTGGAGAAGGGGCGAGAACCCAGGCGTCCAAATACGGAAATCTGGCCACCGGTTTCGTCGACTGCCCGATCGCGCGCCAGGCCCCGGGCGAGGGCAATCGCCGGCCACTTAGTCTTGCGCCAGGCTATTAGCTCCGGCTTGGGATCGGGGCTAAAACCGTAGTAGCGAGGTTGGCTCTCGGGTGAGGTGAGCTGGATTACGCGGAGGCCGTTGACGCCATCGGCAACATAGGCGAACACTGAGGCATTGGTCGCACCGACCACCACATCGCGCGCATCGCTAATCGCCCCATCGGCCGTGTACTTCATGTAGACGAACGGTTTTTCGGGTTTTTCAACGTCGATAATCGCTAGGCCTTCGGAACCCGCCGCGACATAAGCGAACGTACGCGCGACGTAAATGCGCTGACCGTCCTTCAAGGGAATCGTTGCGCTCGGCACCGCCTTGGGCTTGCCCATATCGGTCGCGTCAAAGACTTTGAAGCCCTCATCGTCGGTGACGAAGAGGTAGCGGAACTGAAACGCCGTGGCACGGCCGTTCTTTACCGGAAGCACGCTCTCGACCTTGGGATTGAGCGGATCGTCCATGTTAAGGACGACCACACCGCGATCAGCGACGATGTAGAAGTAGTAGCCGGCGATGGTGATGTGGCTGGCACCGTCGAGAATACCATCCGGATTCCAGGTCAGCGCGCGGACGAAGAAATTATTGCGCGCCTCACCATCGGCCAGGGTGTCGACGTCGGTGACGATCAGGCCTTCTTCCGAATCGGTTATGAAAGCGTAGTGGTAGATCGGATGGAAAGGTTGCTCCTGATTGTCCTTGCGCATCAGGTCGCCGGTATTGCGGGTTGGAGCAATCGACTGTTCGGTGGGAAGCGCCATACATGTCGCGTTTTTTGTATCGATCTGCGTACGATGGCCGGCGAAAGCAAACGGGGCCTTGATGATGCGCTGGGAAATACCTTTGTTGGCTATGCTGGCGACATCGTAGGCCTGGAAACCATCGGGCCCTTCGGCGACGAACAAGTACTCTCCGCGGAGCTGGATGCAGCCCACCCGATCGCTCGGATGATTGTAGATTTCCTGGGTCAGCTCGCGGCCGCGATCCTGATGATCTTGGTACCAGTCGGGGTAGGCGTATTTGTGGAGGAAACTTCCATAAACCGCTTGCGGCTCATCCCATTCGGTAACCTTGATGGCCTCCAATCCACCGTCTTCTCCGACCCAAGCACTATGGCCAATGAAGTTGATGTAGTTGGTGCCCTGTAGGAGTAGCTGCGCCATGATCGCATTATTGTCGTTCTCTTCCGCGACATGGCAATCGGTACAGGTCTTGGTTTCAGTTTTACGAACGGTGTGCGGGAAGTGGGGCGCAAACGCCTGGCTCGAATAGCCACTGGCTGCAATCGGTGGCTGCTGCACATAAATGCGTTCGCGATTGATGTTCTGTGACGACAGGACCAGACCTGACGATGAGCGGATCGGTGCTATCTTGTTGCCCTTAGTGGTTTGATGACGCCCAAGCTGAAAGATCTGATCGCGCACAACTTGGGGATTATAGGTCGCGTAATTGCGCGAAACGCCGCCCTCGTAATGGTTACGGGCAGTCTTCCAATTGGCCTGAATAGGCAGATGGCAGCCGCCGCAGCTCGTGGTCCATGACAGATGACAGGTAAAGCACAACATTTCGTCTTCTCTGTGGGCGCGATCTTCCTTGGCAACGCCCTGGCCCCACTCAAGCGTATCGAGGTTTTTCGACATCAATTTCGCGCGCGCCGATTTGGCGTTGTAGCTGGCATGGCTGGGATTGACGTTGTCCTTGACCAGGCTCATTTCCCATTCGAGATCGGGCCACAGCGCGGACCGCTGGTAAAGCCGGCCGTCGCGCCACTCAAACCGGCGACGACCATCCTGGACGCGGATCAGCGACAAGTCTTTGCCGGCGCCGACCCGACCTGGGCCACTGGTGATTAGGGTTGGATATTTATCAGGCGTACCGTGACAATCGGCGCAATCAATTTCGACGGCGTTGGCGACTTCAGCTTGGATGTAGCCGTTACCGTGCGCGTCGCCGGAGAAGTGGCAGTCTACGCAATGCATGCCGAGCTCCAGATGGAGCGACTTCATATGCACGGCCTTTTTGAACTTATCGGGATCGTCCGGAGCGACGATGGTACCCTCGGCGTCGAGCAAGTTGCCCTTACGATCCTTCTTGAAAACCGCGCGGAAATTCCAGCCGTGGCCGTGGTAATCGGCGAATTGAGTGTTCTTCGCCTTGGGGTTGATATCGGTCCAAACATTGGCAAGAAATTCGGGGTCGCCCCATTTACCTCTAGTGGCGGCCTCCTCGGGATTGCGCATGAGACGCTCGAACATCTCCGCGTTGCTCGGATATTGCTGCTCTTCGGGCCACATCAACGGCGCATCCGACTCGTAGTCATACATCGTGTAACCCAAGAACGGATTCACGAAGACGTTGGGCTGGTGCATGTGGCAGCTCATGCACTGCGAGGTCGGGATCGCGCGGGTGAACTCATGCTTGAGCGGGTGGCCGGGTTCGTGATGCGGGATCGTCGGATCGACGGTCTGGGATTCGCCCTTGTGGCCGTACTTGGCATAGGGACCAGAGTTGAATTTGTCACGGTCGTTAGCGTAGACGACGTGGCAAGCGCCACAACCCGAGGTCCGGAAATCACCGGGATTATCGTTGGTGCCCAGGAACCACATCAGCGGATCATTCAGGCGGGTCTTGGTCAGATTAAGCACCGGGATTGCGATGCGAATGCCGGTGCCTGGACCGCGGCTCGACTGCTTGATGTCGAGCTTTCCCGGTTCCTCAAGGCGCTGGATGATGCCGACCGGGTTGGGCAAGCCGATCTCGGGAAACAAATTGAGGATGTTGCGACCGCCGCGTTCGAAAATGCGGAAGATATCGCCGGGAGGGACGGTTTCCCAGGCCGGCAGCGGGATCAATCGTTCGATGATACCGGCCGCTTTGAGCTCATCAGTAATTTCGCCGGGACTGACGATTGTCGCGGGCGCACCTTCGCGGGTGTAGGCCTCGCCTAAAATGTAATTCTTAAAGGGCAGAACCCCGTTGTTGTAGGCGCCGCCGCCAAACAACATGGCACCGTTCGCCATGATGTGGCGCTCCGCCGCTTGGATGATCGGCAGATGGCAAGCGCCGCAGGCTTCGCGGGCAACGCGGTAGTCGCTGGGATTAACGAAACGAACGTATTCTGGGCTCTCGGTGTTAAGAAGCGTGTAACTCGCGTGTGGGTTTTTGCTTTTCGGATAGTCCCACGTCAACGGCAGGGTTGGCTCAACATGGGCGCGCTCCATCGCCTCGGAGTAGCCGTGATCGTCGTGCTTGGCGTCGTGGTGTTCACCCTCCTCAGCGTGGTGGGTATCGACGTGGTGGGGGAAATGAACGGGTTCACGGTGATACTCAGCACCTTCAGGCTTGAACACAGTTACATCGCCGCCATGGCAATCTACGCAGCCGAGGACGACACCCTCGCTTTGGTGCATCGACGCCGAGTCGGTTTTGGTGTGGCACGACATGCAGCCGGCGCTTTTTTTGTCGGCATCAGCGCGGGTTTGGAGAGCCGGCGCCGGCGGCGCAAAAACGTAGTCGACCTTATGCGGGAGTTCACCTTCCGACGCCAGCGCGAGGCCCGACCAACCGAGGGAGCAGCACAGCGCAATAAGAAAATATACTGAACGGATCATCACTTCCTCTCAAACCAACCCATCAGTACAACAATATTAGGTTTGCCAGGATGGAGTAGAACCGGTCCTCGTCGCGACCGCTTGTGCGGTAGATATCACGCAGCCCGTCACCGGCTATCAGGGTCGCCGCGGATAGCCGAAAGACGACGTTTTGGGTAAAAAACGGCCGATAAATTGTGGCAATTGAGAGGTCGTAGCCGATCTCATCGTCAATCGCACCTTGATTGCGAACGAATTCGAGCACCTCCGTATTATCGAAAGATAGCCGGTTGGCGTTGAACGAAATCCGCAATTCCGGCGTTAGGTCGAAATCACCACCTACCCCCCAGAGAATCAGACCAGGATTGTTGAAATTACTTTGGCCATGTTCTTTTGAAGAGCGCAGGCTCGGCAACATGCCGTTGCGGGTGGTGAGTTGTACACCGCCGCCACCGATGAAGGGGATCGCCTGGCGGGTGAAGTAGTTGGTATCAGCGCCGGCAAAAATCGGGTTCTCAAAAATTGCGTCGAACCCTTCCTCACGATTGTCGTGAGGGTCATCGTCACCGGACGCATAAGCGGCGTGGACGCGCCAACGGATCCAGCTGAAATCAACAGACGCTTCGGCCGCACCAAACCAGGCGCGGATATCGGCGCTTTCGCCGAACGGCGAGAATTGATTGACGTCGTCGGTGCCCGTCGCGTGATAGATCGACGTGGTTAGATTGAAGCGGCCGAAATGCCCGTCGCCGTTGTACCCCAGGTAAGTGACGTCATAAGAGCGCTGAAGCTCGGTGCCGAACGAAGCGGGTCGTTCGAGGAATTCGTTAGTATTGAAAAAGAAATCGTCGTTCTCGCGGTTTTGGTTGTAGACGATGACGCCTTGGCTGACGAAGCCGAGAACCGGCCAATCCTGACGATAGAGATTGAAAAAGATGACGTCGTCCTTACGGACGTCCTTCACGAGATCGTTGAGGCCGCTATTGGTATCTTTCTCGAGGCGGCGGAACCAGGCGAGGTTGTATTGCCATAAGTTGTTGTCGCGGTTTCCGAACAGCCGGATACCAAGCTGCTGATCCTGAAACAGGAAGCCGCGAAAATCGAGCTGGACCGGTTGAATGCCGACGCGGATCGAATCGAAATCGAATCGATCGGAAACATTGCGAATGTGGTAGTCAACGAAGGCTTCCTGCCAGGCTAGGTGTTGGTCGTGGCGGGTTAAATTCGACCCGGTATGAGCCTTGAGAACTCCTTTTTCTTCGACCCTAACGCGATTGTAATTGAATATCGGCGTCAGACGGAATTCCCAATCCGGCGGCCGAAACGCGGTATCGCCCTTGAGGAACGAAAGACTAACGATCAGATTCTCGTTAAGAACATTTTGCTTAGTGTCGCCGAATTGATCGATTTGGTTGGGACTGGTGGTGCCCGCGGTACCGGTTGGAGTTGGCACCCGTCGCGGTTCAAAGACCGTGTCGGAGATGATAGCGAGGTTGATGAACCACTCGCCGAACAACGGCCGATCAGCCTTCATGACGTTCTGGTTGTAGGGATCCCACCACTTGGCGTTGACACCGATTGCTTCGACGATGCGCCAACGATCAGGCACCGGAATTGTTTCGCGCGGCAATGTCGCAGCCGGAGGCGGGACTTTGCTGGACTCGACGGCCGGCAGTACAAATCGCTTGGGCGGGAGCTTGCCCGGCCGGCGGCGATCTGTGTTGGCCTGAGCCAAAACGGGGCCGCCACCTTGAACGGTGGTCACGATTTTTTCTTTGGCCGCGTAAGTCGGAGGCGTCAGCGCCAGCAGAGCGGCACTCGCCGCGACAAATGCAAATGAAAGGGAGGTCGGAGCTCGCATCGTTATTTACCAGCGCAAACGTTCTGTGCGCTGGTATCTAGAAACGGCGCGAACGGACAGTTCACGTAGCGCAAGCGCACCCCTTTCGGCACTAGATTATCCGCGCGGATTGATTTCGGTGCGTTGCCAACGCCAGTGGCGAGCGCCACGCTGCCATTGTGGGTGCCAAGGAAGGACACCATATCGTCCTGATCAACACCATCGCCGGAAACCCCCATGCCGCCCACCAGCACATTGGCGCGGAACAGCGGCACGCTGCCGGGGAAGATTTGCAAGCCGTTGGCCAATCGGTTCGATCCGGTCGCAATCTGCAACGGTAATGCCGAGCAGCGGGCCGGCGTGTCGGCGCCGGAGGGGACGCCGCCCAACCCGCCGATAAACGTCAGATGCTGCACGAGATTGTTAGCGACGAGTTCGAATTGGAGCCCGGTCGCAAATGGGCTCCACGTTGAGTGCGGATTGCTGAGCGGTCCGGGCTCAGAGCCATCGAAGCCATCAGGATACCAGGGACGCGACAGATTTCCGCCCGAGCGATCGGCGAAAGCGGTCCCGTTATTAAGGGCGGTTGGATCGCCGAAGAACGTGCGTACCGCGGTTACGCGATCGCCAAATCCTGCCGTGGTCAGGTCTGATCCGGCACTGAAATTGGAAAAGAGCGCCGCAGTGCGGGCTTTTTGCAACGAGACATCGATGCCAAATATCGGCCCATCGGGCGTTCTTGCGATCGCCAGTATTGCCCCATTAGTATCGACGATCGACACCGTGAAATTCATGTTTTCGCCAAACGGCTTGCGGATTTGCGCGCGCGCATTGAAGCCAACGTTGAGCGCCGCGATCATCAATGTCGTGACCTCGGCCTGGGTGAGCAACCCATCAGTTCCAGCCCGCGGCGCGAAACGGTTGGCGTTGGCGCCGTTTACCAGGATTGACGCACTTTGGCCGTTGCGGAACGTGCCAAAAGTCGCGCCGGCATCGGAACGAATACCCGACGCCGGCTGCCCAAACGTTTGCCCGGCGAGAACATCTGCCGCGGTACCGCCATTGGGGATTGCGTAATAGCCGAGAACAGCCACCAAATTGCCGGCGGCGCCGCCGATCAAGCCGCCGAACGCCGCAGCGTTGGCGGGATTGGCCGCGAGATTACCAGGTTGGGCATCAACATAACGCAGGCTCTTACCAATCACACCGATGCGATACGCCTTGATTTCCTCCGCCGGAACGAACCCAGTTTGACCAGCGAGCGCGATGATCTCGTCTTGATCGAGGTCGACGTTCGTGATTACCAAATCGAGGCCGTAGACGCCATCCGACATAACCCCAATCCCGCCAGAATGAATGCCGTTTTTGTAGAGCGGCAGTCCCCCGGCATCAGCCGAGAGACCTAACGGTGAGCGTTTAGGGCCGATCGTCGCGTTAACCAACCCCCCGGCACCGCCATCGAAAAAGCGGACATTTAGGTCAGAGCACGGCAATTGACTAAACTGAACGCCAAATAGGGGGCCACTGGGCGAGAATGTTTCGCCGGGATTGAAATGATCCTGGATGATCTGGCTGGCGGTTCGCGTCGTGAAGGCGTTGCCGCCCGATGATAGATAAGCGCCGGTGATGGCTTTTGCGATTGCCGCCAGCGTGGAGGTTACCGCGATGCCCTCAAGCGAGGTGATGGCGGCACCGGCGATCGCAGTCGGCGTGCCGACGGAACGCGGTGCAGAGGTAATCGTTGCCAGGTTCGCGGCGCCGTTCATTTGAAAGACAGCCAGCACGTTGCCGACGCGATCGGTGACGGCAATAGTCGATGCCACGCCGCGGGCCTGCGATTCGGCAACGGCTTGCGCAATCACCTGCTGGACATCGGCAGAGGTTAAGGTTTGGGCCTTGGCGCTAACGGCAGCGACTAGCAAGCTGAGCACACCAAATAGGATCAATCGTACGCGCGACACGGTACTATCCTTAGTTGGGAGATGCTTGAAAGACGCCAAACTTGAGCGCTGAACCGGTGCTGTAGGCAACAACGAACGTGATCGGAAACATAAAGCTTGAGATATCTTGATCGATAATCTTGTAGGTGAGGCTGCCGGCGTTCGCCTCGAACTTGCTATCAACCAAATCATCGACGTTCCCACTCCAGGGAATCCAATAGCCCAAATTGGTTCGTTGAAGCGATTTGCCCCCGGTGGTGTGCGCCATCACGTAGGTCGCGACCGGCGTATCACCGTTGAGGTTGATCGTTCGCGTGATGTCTGCCGTAGCCGGATCAACGCTTACGTCGGTCAGAACCGTGCCGGTATCGGCGAGCGATTCCGCACGCGCACCGCTAGTAGCGATCGCAATGATCGCTACTGCAAGGGCTGCAGTCCTAAAGAAAGACGCACCTGATTGATAAAACAGACGTCGCACCATTCCCACCATAGGTGGATAAAGCGTACCAAAACACAGCCGACCCGAAAATATCCCTACCGTTGGTCCATTCTTATCGGCAGATCTTAGGTTGCCAGAGTTTACGCGAAACCCCGTTAGTTTCCAATCTTTGTGGCCATCTTTCCACCATCGGGACGCATCGGACCGAGTTCCGGTCGATGGAACACATGGCACATCGTGCATGTCGAGGGCACTTTATCGGAAACATTCTCGCCGCCATGGCATTGGCGACACGAATTGATGTCGGGAAGGATGACATCGGCGCTGGTTTTCGACTTCGGTGCCTGCTCGTGACAGTCAACGCAATTGATCGATTCGTGGCTGGCGTGCACGAAGTTCCCCTTCGGCATCCAGCGATCAACGATGAGGGGTTTGGCGACACGCCATATATCGTCGTCGTTCTTGGGCGGCGTGACGATATGGCATTGCTTGCAGAGCGAGAATCCAAATACGATTTCGGCAGTTTTTTTGGATTTCGCCTCCGCCCATTCGAGCGCCTGTTTAAGCTCTTCCTGAGTTACCGGCTTGCCAGGGCGGCGCCTCAGCTTGCTTGAGGTGTCTCCGCCGAAATCACCGATCAGGGCTTTCTGTGCGTAGTACTCACGAATCACCCGGCCAGCTTCTTCGTAGTCGCCATGCGGGACCGCACGATCGGGCTCAAACCTCAGTTGATGGCAGCGCGAGCAATGCGTTTCCATATCGACCGGCAGCAAGCCCGCCCCGCCCCGCTCAAGCGCATGACAACTTGCGCAAGTCAATTTCTCGATACCCTCGGGGCCACGAACCCCTTTTTCCACGAGATGCTTGTCGTGCGGGTATTTAAGGTTTGATTGCTCGCTTAGCGCTTCTTTGTCGCTCAACGCAACGCGCTGCATGACAGCTAGCACGGGATCCTTCGCGATCGTGGGCCGGAACTCGGGGTGATCTTCGCCAAAGTCTCGGACATCGAGGAGTTTGGTGCTTGCGGTCGTGCCCTTGAGATCGGCGTGGCAGTCGGCGCAGAAGGATTGCGCCGTAATAACGATAGCGTCGTTGGCGTTATGCTCCTTGTGACAGTGCGCACACCGCTCTTGCTCCAATTCGGTGACTTTAAGGTCCCGATGGGCGTGCCCTTCGACCTTGGCATGGCACGTCAAGCACGAATTGTCGGCTACCTGATTGAACGCTGTTTGATGGCAGGCCCTGCAGTCGTCGCCAAAGAATTTGTGAGCACCAGAGAGTTCGCCGCTGTCCCAGGACGCATCGAGCCTGACGATCCCGCTGGTCGCATCATTGACGGCGGGCCAGACGAATCCGACGATCGGCAAGGCCAGGAACAGGACGAGAACAACCAGCGATAGGGCCCATGACATGCCGCGTTTGCTGAGGCCCGTGTTAACCAGGCTGGTTACGCTGTGCGATTTCAGGACTTCCAGCTCGTCGCCGGGCGGGCGAACAAACTCAAGCGTCACCGCAAGATCGAAATCCTCCGGCGTCTCGGCGATAACCAGGTCGTAGGGCCCGAGCCCGATGGTATCGCCGACGGCGAGCACGGTTGACACTTTCGGCGCGCCATTATGGCGAATCTGCGCGTTGCCGGCGGCCTCGACAAAAACGCCACCCGTCCGCGTCGAAAGGCTGGCTTGCTGCAGGTTGACCCGAGGATCGGCGAGATGAACCTCGTTGTCGGTGCTGCGTCCGAAACGGACTGTATCGGAATCGATATCCTCGTCGCGATAGGCGATTCCGCCCTTCGCTTTACGTGTGATGTGGCTGAAGCGAACTCGCACGGTGGACCTACCAGTAGAAGAACACAGAAATGATATGCGTAATAAGCGCGATCATGAGAGCAAATGTCAGCGGCACGTGCACGTACAGCCAAATATCCATCATCGCCTTGTATTGCACGTCGGCCCGGGCGCGTTGGACCAGTTCCGATTTGCGGCTGAGCAATGTAAGCAATTGGCGCCCCGACTTGGCTTGGGACGTTGGCAGACCGCGTGCCAATTCACGCAATTTGACAAGCGCAGTCTGCGTCGCATATTCGGGATCGGTGCCGGTCAACTGTCGCCAGACCGAACCGCCAATGCTGGTTTTCTCGCTGGCATAGAGTACGACGTCGCGAACTTCATCGGTAAGCTGGGCGCCGACTTCGATGCACTCGTGATCGAGTTCGGCTATTTCAGAAAACAGGCTACCAAGCGTCGCGCCGCGGCGGTTTTCGGTCATGAGCCGGGGGTAACGCACGTAGACATAAAGCCCGAAAACGCCACTTAGGATGACTAGCATCATCAACGTGTAGGCCAGGGTGTGGACGTTCCAGCCAAATTGAAAGCCCGCATGCAGGGTTGCCACAAAGATCAGCGCGAGACCGAGATAGACGTGCGCAGAAAGCCAATCCTCAAGCTTGACTGTGCCGGCCCTATACGAGCGCTTCTTGATCCCCAGCCAAGCCAGCCAGAAAATCAGCAAAGCGCTGATCGTGCCCAACGTGTAGCCCAGCCAAGTTCCGCCATTGGGCGGTTCCACGGGCGCATGATAGGCGTAGACCGCCAAAGAGATGATCGTCAGTAACAGCGCCCATTTGAGATACCTGAACCGACGATAAACAAGAATAGACTCGTGCATTCCCCCACCTAAGCCGCTATCAAATCCGCCTCGAGTCGCTCTGGCCGAGCCGGACTACCTTACCTTTTCAAGCGCGTTGGTATCGCTTTCACCTAAACGCCTGTCGTGTGCTAGCTCATCGCCAGCGAGAAGAAATCTTCCGGACTCACGCGAATCGCGGCCCCGGTCGGACAGGCTCGAACGCACGAGGCGCCCCCTTCAATATCTTTACACATGTCGCATTTCACCGCCACTTTGGGTGCGTTCTGACCGCTCTTTTTGGCCAGCGGGGATTTGTCCTCGCCAGGTCCGGGTCCGCGTCCCAATAACAACCATTGCAGCAAACCCGGCTTACTGGGTGGTTGGCTTGCCATGTGGATCACGTCGTAGGGGCAATTACGCACGCAGTTGCCGCAACCGATACATTTCTCGTCTATGTACACCTCACCGTTCGGCGCTCGGTGAATAGCGTCGGCCGGACAATCCGACATGCAATGCGGGTGCTCGCAGTGGCGGCAACTGGTGGGCACATGGATCGATGCATAAGTGGGACCGGCTTCGCGATCGAGCCGCGAGGTGCCGCCATGGGTCTCAGCGCAAGCCTTCTCACAATTATCACAACGAACGCAAAGTGATTCGTCGATCAGCAGAACGTCGGTAGCTTCTCCTACCCCTTGATTGATCAGGAACTCGATGATGCCACCGGTCTCGGGCGCCGCTTCCATACGCACATTTTCGACCAGGCGTTCCTGGAATTCGTTCTCCAGTTTCTGGCGAAGATCGGGGCGCTTATCCAGTAGCTTGCCGAACGCGTCACCGTCGAGTTTGACGGCATCGGTCGCAACGGCTGCCTTGACGGTGGCCGAACGCGGCGCATGACTGAGCAGCGCCATTTCACCGATGTAATGGCCGGCCGGGACGTAGGCCATGACGATGTTGCGCCCACCGATCGCGCGCGACACCGTAACCGAGCCCTTGCGGATCAAATAGACGCTTTCACCGTCGTCGCCCTCCTTAAACAGCTCCTCGCCAATGGCGAATGACTTTATTTCCGCTGTTTGGACGACCTCGGAGAGTTCGTCGGTGGTCAGTTCCGGCGCCAGCTGGGTCTGGATTTGGCGGGCCATGGCGGTTTGATCCAGGACCTGCTTCACCGATGCGACCGAGTTGACCAGCTTGATCATCGAACGCCGGGGCGTTTCGATCAGGACGCACTCGTCACCCGCCACAACGGTTGCCGTGCGTCGGCGGCCGGAGATGAGACCCATCTCGCCGAAGAACTCACCGCGCCCCAGGCTGACCGTTTCGCTCGGATCATCAGGATTGACCTGAATGTCGACGCCACCATCAACGATCGAGAAAAAACTATTGGTGTAATCGTTGCGCTCGAAAACGAACTCGCCCCGGTTGGGCGTGTGGATATCACTATCGATGAGAAATTCGCGCAATTGCAGCGTTGTCAGGCTGGACATCAGTGGCACGTTTTCGCGAATACGGGCGAGAACTTCGTCAACGGGGGCGTTGAGATTGGCAAATTTGGCTTCAAGCAAGGGCTCGTCGGCCGGCTTGATATTATTGCCCTCAATGAACTCGATGACTTCATAGCCTTGGTTCATCGCCTGCTTGATCAGCGGATACCCACCCAAGGCGCCGATCACATAGAGCCCGGGGACGTTCGATTCGTACTGGCCGCTGAGCTCGGGCAATGAGGTGGGGTCCTTGCTGGGAAACTCGATTCCCGCCCCCTCGACGAAACGGCGCGGCGGCACCGCGCCCAGACGCGCGATGACACGATCGCAGGCGACCTGGGCTTCGCCGTCGGCGGTATCGAAGATGATGAAGCCCTTGCCGTCCGCTTCACCGACCTCCTTGGGTGAGGTGTTGTAGAGACATTCGATGACGCCTTTGTCGATCGCGTCGAGGATAAGGTTAAGGTTGCCCTGTTTGGCTCGTGCAAACTCGTCGCGCCGATTGACGATCGTGACGCTGTTCTGTTTGGCTAGTCCGATCGCGTTTTCGATCGCGGCATCGCCAGCACCGATGACAATGATGTTCTCGCCATCGTATTCGTCGGGATCATCGAGCTGATATTGCACCCAGGGCTTATCGGCGCCGGGGGCTTCAACCTTGCGCAGGTTCCCCTGCAAGCCAATCGCGAGAACGATGTATTCGGCCACGACGTCCTCACCACCGCTAACGGTGAGCTGGAAGTTGCCTTTCTCGCCGGTGACCGCCGTAACCTCGTTCTTGTAGCGCATGTTAACTTTGTGCTGCTCTAGCTCGCTATCCCACGCGCCAAGTATTTCTTCACGCGCACCGGCAGAAAATGACATTGGGCTGCGCAAAGGCAGCACGTCAGGCGTCGCCATGACGTGCTTACCGCGCTGATATTTGTAGATCGTGTCGGACGCCCACTCGGCCTTTTCGAGCAATACGTGCGAGACACCCATCTCCGCAGCGTGGCCCGCCGCGCTGAGACCGCCGGGTCCCGAACCAATTATCGCAACTTTAAACTGGTCCGCCATTCAACACCCCATAGACCCTTAACAATCGGCGGCCGAAACGAATCGCCCGCCTCACCGTATCATTTCACGTCGACGTGTGGCTAGGATTGCCTCGCCAAATTAGCATGTCAATGGTGCCTAAGAGATAGACCTAGGTAACCCCATCGCAATGCGATGGGGGTTACCCGAACTTCTCGGGTGATTTGATACCGGTTATTTCGACAGTTGATTTGCCGGCATCAATCTCGCGGAGAACTTCTTCTTCGTGCGCTATCCTCGCTTTGGCGCGATCGAGCAGGCCGTCCATTTGCGCAGGACGGATAACGACGATGCCATCGTCGTCGCCGACCAGGAGGTCGCCGGGATCAACCGGGGTGCCGCCGCATTGAATCGGCACGTTAACGCTGCCGCCGAATCCCTTGTGCGGGCCGTTGGGAACCGCGCCACGGCAATAAATCGCGATTCCCGAATCCCGGAGTTCAGCGACGTCACGAATCGCCCCATCAACAATTACCGCAGCGACGCCTCGCGCTTTGGCCATATAGGTCAAGACACCGCCCCAGACAGCCGTGTCGAGGTGGCCACGCGCGTCGATCACGATCGCGCAGCCGGGCCATGCTTCGAGGACACCGTGGTGAAGCGGCGCGTTGTCGCCAACCATCACCTGGGCCGTCAACGCTTGGGCCGCAAACGTGGTGCCCGGCACCAGCGGCTTGATCGCGGCCACCATGGTCGCTGCACGATTGAGTTCGTCGCTAATAATGGCACTTGGTATTTCGCGCCACGCCGCAAGATCGGCATCCGACAAACGATCCTGTATGGATTTATTTATAGTGAGCGCCATCCCAACCTCCGGTTTTACTCTGTCCGGCGCATCTTAATGGAAGGAAGCCAACTTATGGTACCCCGAGGCGATGCTATGCAAGCACCCACCATTCGGATCCGTATCGATGACCACGCGTCCGGTCGGGTCGCGTGGCTGAGTATTGACAATCAGGCCAAACTCAACATCGTCGGCACCGCACTCATTAATCAGCTCAACCAAAGTCTCGACCTATTTTTCGACGACAAAACGATCCGGGCGGTCGTTCTCACCGGCGCTGGAACCGACGCCTTTATCGGCGGCGCCGACATTCGCGAGATGGTCGGATTCGATAGCGATGCGGCTCGCAACTTCATCACCGAGCTGCACGGGCTGTGTCGCCGATTGCGCGACTTCCCGGTTCCGACCATTGCGCGAATTAATGGCTATTGCCTGGGCGCGGGCATGGAAATAGCGGCGAGCTGCGATCTGCGCGCGGCATCAACGGACGCAAAATTCGGCATGCCGGAAGTGCGGGTCGGTATTCCGTCGGTCATCGAGGCGGCGGTGCTGCCCCGCCTGGTTGGCTGGGGCAAGGCGCGCGAACTGGTTTTGACCGGCGATATCATTGATGCAGCCCAAGCTCAGTCGATCGGCTTCATTGAGCGTTTGGTGCCCGCGGGTGAGTTGGACGCTGCGATCGAGCGGTGGCTCGATTCGATTCTCGCGAGCGGCCCGTGCGCGATCCACGACCAGAAAATTCTTATCCGCCGTTGGGAGCAGCTCGATCTCGATAGTGCAATCGACATCGGCATCGACGCCTACGCCAACGCCTACCAAACCGACGAACCGCGCCGCATGATGCAGGCGTTTCTCGACAGCAAGGCGCGCGATCGCTGAATATGGTGGCTAAGCGTGCGGCAGAGCGACGTAGTCGGCAGACTGCATTTCCATGAGCCGCGATGCGGTACGGGCAAACTCAAAGGTTCCGTCACCCTGAGGATAGAGCTCATCAGGCCCGGCATCAGCGGCACAAATGAACTTGATTTTATTGTCATAGAGGACGTCGATCAGGGTGGCGAACCGACGCGCCTCATTGCGTTGCGCCGGCCCCATGCGCGGGATCTCGTTCATCACCAGCGTGTGAAAACGGTTTGCGATGGCGAGATAGTCCGGCGCCGCGAGCGGCTGGGCGCAGAGATCGTTGAAGGCAAATCGGGCCACACCCTTGGCCTGCGCCGGCACCAAGATTTTGCGACCCATCAATTCGATTTCGTCGGGTTCGCCGTCGGCCTGGCCGGTTAGCTCGGCAAACGCTTGATCGAGTTGTTGCGCGGCGACCGCGCCCAACGGCGTGTGATAAACCTGCTTGCCGACGAATTGCTCAAGCCGGTAGTCGAGACGGCCGCCGAGTTGATAGACATCGAGTTCGGCGTTCAACAAACCGATAAACGGCTCGAACAGTTGGCGATTGAGACCCCCTTGATAGAGATCGTCAGGTGGTCGGTTGGAGGTGGCGACGACGATCACGCCGCGCTCGATGAGATTGGTGAACAGGCGGCTTAAGATCATCGCATCGGCCACATCGCGGACTTCAAACTCATCGAAGCACAACAGCCAACTCTGCTCGGCGATCTCGTTGGCGGCTGCAATAACCGGATCTTCACCGCCACGTAGATTGGCGCGGCGGAAACGATTGATCCGCTCATGCGAATCCATCATGAACTGGTGGAAATGGATGCGCCGCTTGGCCATGACCGGTGCGGTGTTGAAGAACATATCCATCACCATCGACTTGCCGCGGCCGACGTCACCATAGAAGTAGATACCCCGAGGTGGTTCCTCCCGGCGCTTGAGGCGTAGCAGCTCCTGCCAACGGCCGACGCGGCGCGGCCCGTGATGAACCAGCCGGTGGTGCAGCACCTGGAGTTTCTCGATTGCCAGCTCCTGCCCCGAATCGGGCCGCAGCTGGCCCGCTTTCCGAAGCGCGCGATACTCGCCGAGCGGGGTATTTTCAGTCGACGTCATTGTCGTAGGAACAGCTTAGTTATTGCTCTAGGTGGGGCGCAGGCGGGCGATCAGGTTTTCGACATTGGCGAGAATACTATCGGTCTCCTCTCCCGCCTTGACCAACGACGCCACACCGATTTCGAGAAGCGCACTTCCCGACAGCCGCTGATCGACCTCGTGGAGGCGAAAAGCTTCCAACGCCTGGCTTAGTATTTCGTCGATGCGGTTAAAGTCATCCTCAGTCGAATCGCCCATGCGCCTCTCTCCAATTCGCTGCACGTGCTCGATAGCATATCCGCGCGCGCGCCGGTGGCAACGCCATAGGCTCATACGATCGGAAGATTCGCGAGATTATCGAGGCCAAGATCGCCACATGGGTTAGAATGAGGATCTGGGAGACGGAGCGCGATCGGTGCTTAGTTCGGACAATCTACCGCGGGTGGAGTTCAAAAAGGGGGATGTCATCTTCCGCAAGGGAGATCTCCAGGACGGCCGCGCCTATATCATTGAGAGCGGCCAGGTGGCAATCACCTCGAATGTAGGCGCCCAGGACGTTCACATCGACACCCTCGAACGCGGGGATTTTGTCGGCGAAATGGCATTGATCGACGATCATCCGCGCTCGGCGACCGCGGCTGCCAAGGTGGGTACCGTTTGCACCATCCTGTCAAAGAACGAAGTCGAAAAACACTTCAGGAGGCGGACTTCCTTGCCTTCACGCTGGTGCGATACATATTTCTCCGATGACGACGAGGACGACGACCCCGAAGACGAATGAGCTCCCCCAGTGCGGCATCGAATCCAGATGCTTTAGCAAGCTTAGCAAACGTCGAAATACAGTTGGGGACCACCGCGGCCCTGCGCGGCGTCTCGTTCGAAGTTGGCCGCGGCGAGGTCGTCGCGTTGCTTGGTGCCAACGGCGCCGGTAAGACCACGGCCATCGAGATCCCGCTGGGGCTGCGCCGCCTTGACCGTGGCGCGGTACGCCTGATGGGCGAAGCCCCGCACGAGCTCACGGCCCGCAAGCGCATTGGTGTGACCCCACAGGACAGCTCGTTTCCGCCCAATCTCAGAGTTCGCGAAGTTATCTATTTCGTGCGTGCCCACTACACCGACCCTGCCGCGACAGAGGAAACGATCGAACGATTCGGACTTGAGGGGATTGCCGGTCGACGGACCGGCGGCCTCAGCGGGGGTGAACGCCGCCGACTGGCCGTGGCATTAGCGTTCGTCGGTCGCCCCGCGTTGATGTTTCTTGATGAACCGACGGTGGGGCTTGACGTAACCAGTCGCCGCGCGGTTTGGCGGCAGGTGCGCGATTACGTTGCGAGCGGCGGCACGCTGCTGTTAACGACCCATTATCTTGAAGAGGCCGAAGCGCTGGCATCCCGTATTTTGGTGGTCGATCGCGGGCGGATCTTTTTTTCAGGCAGTGTCGACAGCGTCAGGGCACGCATTGGCGTCAAGCGCGTGTCGTTTTCAAGCCAAGACTTGCCCTCACTCCCGGGCACCGTCCCAATCGAACGTCGCGAACGCCGCATCGTCACCGTCACCGGGCCAATCGACTTCGTGATCGGGCGAGACTGTCATGGTCAGGGTCAGGCCGATGATGTCGCGGTAGAACGCAATCGAGCGGCCCATATCGGTAACCATGAGATTCGGCACGATCACTTTCTCATTCCTCCAATCGCCTAACACATACCTGCCAAGGAAAATTCACCCATTGCCAAAATAGTGCGGTATCACCTTTCAACGCCAAGTCCAACGAAGCCTAGCGGCGGCGCGCCGACTGTGTAGTGCGCGGGAGTATTTGATAGGGAGGTGTGCATGTCGCTGTTTGTTGGTACCGACATTGGCGGGACGTTTACCGATGTCGTTGGCTATGACTCCAGCGCTGGAAAACTAACTTTCGGCAAGAAGCTCACGAATCGCAGCGATCTTGTCGAAGGGGTGATGAGCTGCCTGGACGAGGTTGCGCTGCCGCTCGCCGCCATCGACACGCTCAAGCATGGGACAACCCAGGTCATCAACACGCTGGTCGAGCGCAGCGGCGCTCGAACCGCGTTGGTCACCACCGCCGGGTTTCGCGACATCGTCGAGATTGGCCGGGCCGGCCGACCGATTGCCTTCGATCTGAACTACACGCGTGAAGCGCCGCTGGTCGAGCGCGAGCTTTGTATTGAATTGGCCGAGCGGATTAATGCGCAAGGCGAGGTTGTTACCCCGATTGCGGCCGATGATCTCGACCGACTGGTTGCCCGGCTCACCGAGCTGGATGTCGAGGCGGTCGCGGTTTCTTTTCTCAACGCCTATCTCAATCCGGTTCACGAAATCGCGGTCACCGAATTGTTGCGCGAGCGCATGCCGCACGCCTATGTCACGGCCGCGTCTGAGCTATCGCGCGAGTGGTTTGAATATGAGCGAACCTCCACCGCGGTGGCCAATGCTTATGTCGGCCCGAAAACGAAGGGATACGTGAAACGCTTCGACAATAAATTGTCCGAGGCAGCGTTTCCCGGCCTGTTCTACATGATGGGATCAAACGGCGGCGTGTTGCCCGTTAAGCGGACGATGGAACAGCCGATCGCCTTGGTTGAGTCAGGACCGATCGGCGGCTGTGTGGGGGCTGCGGTTTATGCCAACCATCTTGGTCTCGAGCGGCTGATCGCATTCGACATGGGCGGCACCACGGCCAAGTGCGCCCTGGTCGAAGGTGGGCTCAGTGAAGTTCAGGATACTTATTATGTCGGCGGATACGATCGCGGCATTCCGCTGCGCACGCCGGTGCTCGACATCGTCGAAGTGGGAACCGGCGGCGGCTCGATTGCCTATGTCGAGGGGGCTCGCCTGCATGTGGGCCCGATCAGCGCCGGCTCGGATCCGGGACCGGTTTGTTTTGGCCGGGGCGGGGAAAAACCTACCGTGACCGACACCAATCTCATCTTGGGAAGAATTGGCGGTGCGCGGTTTCTCAACGGCCAGTTGCCGCTCGATATCGCGGCCGCGAATGACGCGATCGCCGGCGAGATATGTCGGCCGCTCGGCTACACCGCCGAAGCCGATACCGACCGGGTCGCCAATGGCGTCCTGACGCTCGCCAACGCGCAGATGGCAACCGCCATCAAAGAGATCACGATCGAACGCGGCCGCGACGTGCGCGAATTTGCACTGTTTGTTTTTGGCGGCGGCGGACCGCTGCACGGCGTCGAGCTAGCTCGTGAATTGGGGATTCCGCAGGTGATCGTACCGCCCGAACCGGGAAACTTTTCAGCGTTGGGCATGCTGTTCGCCGACGCCCGGGTCGATGAGGTTCAGAGTTTTCGCCTCGACGTCGAGGATCTATCGGCGAGCGCGCTGCAGGCGCAAATTCGTGATCTCAAGGCAAGGGCCGAACAGACGCTCCAGGACGACTTCGCGGCCACCTCGGTCACCTTCGAACACCAGGCGGAAATGAGATTTCGCGGGCAACGGCATTCGCTGCGGGTGGTGTTCGCGCCCGACGACGATGGCGCCAAGCTCAGGCGAAATTTCTTCGCCGAATATCTGAGAAAATACGGCCATGTCGATGAACACAACCCGGTCGAAATCATCGGCGTTCGCGTGGCCGGCTTCGCCGCCACTTATACGCCCGATATCGCGACCGTGAAGCAAATGCCAGCAGCGCAAAGTGTCGACCCTCGCGAAATCCGCGAGGTGTTTTTTGCCAACGCGGAGACGCGGGTTTCGACTTCAGTATTTGAACGCGAGAAACTTCCGGTTGGGTTCGAGGCCGACGGACCTGCTATCGTCGAAGAATTCGGCTCCACGACCGTGGTTGGTCCGGGCGATCATTTACGCGTGGGCGAACTCGGTGAAATGACCATCGATGTGGCCAGCGCCAGCTAACATCGCGAGAGAGTGACCATGAACGTTCAAGCGACGCTGACAAATGCGGGCATTGATCCGATCATGATGGAAATCATCGCCCATCGGGTATGCGCGATTCCTAACCTCATAGATAAGAATATCGCCCGCACCGCCTTTAGTCCGCTGGTGGCTGAGTACAAGGACTATGCCGTCGGCATGGTGGATGCCGAGGGCAGATTGATCACGCAATCGCGCGGCGGGATTCCGGTTTTTTGCGCCAACGCGTTGTCGGTAGGCGTTCGCGACGGCCTCAAGATCTACGGAAAATCAAACTTGCAGCATGGTGACGTCGTCATCACCAATGACGCCGCCACCATGGGTCAGCATCTCAACAACGTGCTGATGTATACGCCGATCCGAACCTCTGAAGAGGATTCAGGATTGCTCGGCTTCATGGCGGCGGTGGTGCATTGGGTTGATGTTGGCGGCATCACGATCGGCTCATGCCTGTCCAGCGAAACCACCGACGTGTTCCAGGAAGGCGTTCAGTTTCATACCGTGAAAGTGCATTCCCGCGGTGAACCGGTCGAAGAGATATTCCGGATCATCCGGTCCAACACCCGCTTTCCTAAACTGCTGATGGGTGATTTCGATTCGCAGATCGCCGGCTGCCTGATGGGCCGGGACATGACGCTCGAGATCATCGAGCGACATGGCATGGAGCAAGTCCAACGTGCGATCGAGCATTTCTGGAACCAGTCGGAGGCAAAGGTTCGCGAGTCCATTCGCGCGATCCCAGCCGGGACTTATCGCGCCAGCTCATTTCTCGACGATGACGGGGTGAACAAAGACAAAACGATCCCGGTCGAGGTCGCGGTCCATGTCAGGGATGATGATCTAACGATCGACCTGAGCGGGCTCGGCAAGCAGGTCGATGGGCCGATGAATGCGGGCTACGAAGGCGGCGCGGTGGCAGCCGCGCGTATCGCCTGCAAATATTTCTTTGCCTCCGATGAGTCGGCCAATGAGGGCGCCTCACGGCCGATTGAGGTCCATTGTCCGCCGGGTACCTTTTTGAGCGCGAAACCAGGCGCCCCGTTGAGCGGTTCGGGCAACATGCTGCCAACCGTGGTCGACACGATCCTGCGCGCGTTAGGCTCGGCCGATCCCGCCCGAGCGCAAGCCGCCCATCACGGCACCTATTCCATTCACGTGCTTAGCGGGCACACCTATGCCGGCGATCTGTTCTATCACCTGGAATCGACGATCGGCGGATGGGGCGCCGCACACAATCGCGATGGTACCGGTCCATTCCGATCGATCGTTCACGGTGACACGCTGGAAGTGCCGGCGGAACTGCAGGAGGCGTCCAATCCGTATTTGTTGGAATGGGTGCGCCTGCGCCAGGATTCTGGCGGCGCGGGCAAATATCGCGGCGGACTCGGCGTTGAAAAATGCTACCGCATCGTCAATCCAGTCGACCTCACGGTGATCATCGAGCGGACCAAGTGTGCGCCTTGGGGCCTCGATGGCGGCGGTGACGGCAGCACCGGCCGGGTCGAAGTGCACCGAGACGGCGGCGGCGAGCCCGAAATTATCCATAAAGGCACCGCATCGCTGGCCGCGGGCGATCGCATCATCGTGTTTTCGCCCGGCGGCGGCGGATTTGGATCCCCTGGGTTGCGTCCGCCGGAACAAATCGAGAAGGACCTGAGCCGCGGCTACATCTCGGGGGCGGCAGCGAAGGCGGACTACGGCTTACAAGACGCGGGCCAACAAGATACGGGGAACGAAAGAACACCATGAAACTCGTAACATTTGCGCGTGCGAACGGCGGCGGATCGCCGCGCGTCGGCGCCTTTATCAAGGGAGACGCGCAAATCGTCGACCTCCACGAAGCTCACCAAGCCGGGTGGAAACAGGACTCACCGTATTTGGCCGGCGTTCTGGCGTTGCTGGAAGGCGGCCCGAGCGCGCTGGATCTCGCTTATGAGACAGTGAAGCTCGCCGAGACCAGCAATGCACATATGGTTGGACGCGACACGGTTGAGATGTTGGCGCCGATACCGGATCTCCCGCAAATCCGCGATTTTCTTTGCTTCGAGAAACACCTGCTGCAAGGCTTCGCGGCGGCGCGCAAGGTGCGGGCCCAGGATGCGCCGGATCCGGAAGCGGCCCTCCGCGAAATGGATGAGAAGGGGATTTTGGCGGTCCCGCAAACCTGGTACGACCGGCCTATCTTCTATCACCCCAACCGGCTGAACGTGGTTGGCACCGGGACCGACATCCAGTGGCCGACTTACTCAAAGCAGCTCGATTTCGAGTTAGAGTTCGGCTGCTTCATCGGCAAGAAGGGCAAGGATATCCC